>Ga0255338_1001138_pt1 | contig 55921 bp, 41 predicted proteins | sample MeOH1_35cm_T4_19_FD_203715 | JGI IMG/M metagenome (GOLD analysis project Ga0255338, IMG submission 203715) | Sandy soil microbial communities from University of British Columbia, Vancouver, Canada - MeOH1_35cm_T4_195 | ecosystem: Engineered > Artificial ecosystem > Sand microcosm > Unclassified ... | reverse complement strand
AGATCTGGCGGATGGTAGCCTGGGCCGTGGAGAGGAGCGCCGCGCCGCCCGCCCCCTGAATCACGCGCCAGAGCACCAGCTCTCCCAGGCTGTGGGACGTCCCGCACAGGAACGACGCCACGACGAAGATGATGATGGAGGCCGTGAGGTAGTTGCGCCGGCCGAAGGTGGCCGTGAGGAACGCGGTCATCGGCAGGACCACTACGTTCGAGAGGATGTAGCCGGTGGAGATCCAGGCGATCTCCGTCATCGTGGCGCCGAGGTTGCCCGCCATCTGCGGCAGCGCCACGTTGACGATGGTGGTGTCCAGCACCTCCATGATCGCGGCGGTAATGAGCCCTAGAAGGATGATCCAACGAAACGAGGCCGAACGCGCGTCCGCTTCCGCGCGTGGAACGGCCTTTACCGGTTGTGCTGCTGCTGCCATAGTCGTAACTTAGCGACTCGCGCCAGAATGAGTCTCTCGAAATGTCCGGGCTGAACGGTTCCGCGAGCAGCCGCACGGGGCAGTATACCTGGCGGACGCGGAGAAGAAACCGTTCGGTGTCTCAACGGCGCGTGGTTAGGGGAAACTCCGCGGCGCTGCGGGTGTCCCTTTGCGGGTGAGCTCACGCGACGGAGGGTCCGAGATGAAGGAAGTGACGAAGGCGCACCGGCACGGGACCGGCATCCGTCGCCGCGAGGTGGTGCAGGCGGGGTTCACCGGGCTGCTGGGCCTGGGCCTGGCGGACGTGCTGGCGGCGCGTTCGGCAAGCGCCGCGGTAACGCGCCCGGGCGCGCCGAAGGCGAAGTCCGTAATCCTGATCTTCCTTACGGGTGGGCCGCCGCATCAGGATATGTGGGACATCGACATGAGCCGTCCTGCCGAGGTGCGGGGCGAGACGAAGCCGATCAAAACCAACGTCCCCGGCATCGAAATCTCCGAACACCTGCCGAAGCTGGCGAAGCTGGCCGACCGCTACGCGATCATCCGGAGCATGCACCACGCCAGCAACGAACATGAGTTCGGCACCCACTTCATGCTCACCGGCGTCGATCAACTCCCTCCCAACGCCAAATTCTTCGCTACCCGCGCGGACTGGCCCGCGATGGGCTCCATCGTCAACTGGGCGCGGCCCAGCCGGAACGGTCTGCCAAGTTCGGTGATCCAGCCGACCTACCTGAACAACGGCTATGGGTTCTCCGGCCAGAGCGGCGGGATCATGGGCGGGCGCTACGATCCGTGGGTCGTGGACAAGGACCCCAGCAAGCCGGACTTCCGCGTGCCGGACCTGCAACCGGCGGCGGGGCTGACCGTCGACCGCCTGGACCACCGCCGTGCCTTGTTGAGCCGCATCGACGGCAACCGCAAAGACCTGGACGGGATAGCGGACGTCCGCCAGCTTTCGGAAGCGCACGGCAAGGCGTTTACCACGCTTACCTCCGCGCAGACCCGCGAGGCGTTCGACCTGAGCAAGGAGCCACAGTCCCTCCGGGACCGGTATGGGATGCATCTGTTCGGTCAGAGCCTGCTGTTGGCACGCCGCCTCGCGGAAGCGGGCGTGGGGCTGATCCAGGCGAACATGGGCACGATGAACAACTGGGACACCCACGGCAACAACTGGAGCCAGCTCAAAGACCGGCTGCTGCCGCCCCTCGACCGGGGCTTGAGCGCGCTGCTGGAGGACCTTACCCAGCGGGGACTGCTGGAGGAGACCCTCGTCATCGCGGTGGGCGAGTTTGGACGCACGCCCAAGATCAACGCCACGGCCGGCCGCGACCACTGGGGCGGCGTGTTCAGCGCCGTGTGGGCCGGCGGCGGGGTGCAAGGCGGGCAGGTGATCGGCAAGAGCGACCGCGAGGCCGCCTATCCGGACAGCGAGGCATATCTCCCCTCGGACATGGCCGCTACCGTCTTCGCCGCGCTCGGCATTCCGCTGGACGCGCAGTTCCGTGACCTGCAGGACCGGCCGTTCCCCGTGGCGACCGGGAAGGTCATTACACCGCTATTCTGAAGCGCCCTCTTCCTCTTCGCGCCATTTCGAGCGCCAGTATGATTTGCATTGCTCTAATGCGAACCGGCATAGCCAGAGGTGGAGGTCATCGTCCACGTTGCGAGACGAGAAGCTCCGGTAGGCGTTCAAGAAGGCTTCCTGCGTGAGGTCCTCCGCAATTTGCGGATCTTCAACCTGTACGAGAATCAGGCGATACAACTCGCGCTCATACTGATTGACCACGTCCTCAAAGTCCGGCTCAGGGTTGGATGCGGAGAGCTCAATCATGACGCTTTCAACCTCTAGGCGGAACGCAGAGTATACGCGGAGGCCAGTCGCGTCTGTGGCCAGCCGGGGCGCGGGGGAAGCAGCGAACGGGCTATCGTGATACAGTTCCAACTGGTCACGACTACTCCTTCTCTTTGAAAGCCGCTATGCCCAGTTCCAAAAGTACCGCCGCCAGCCGGATCCGTCCGGTGTTCAAACAGCTCTACGAAGCCGATCAGACCGGGCAGTCGTGGCTGGCGCCGCTGGTCACGTTGGGTACCCGGGCCGCCGATCAGCTCGCGGCAGAAGACCTGGCCGCGATTGGCGCGCTGGAGCGGCCTCCGCTGTTCGAGCACGAGATTGCGCCGCCCCTGGACTACCTGGAGTACCTCGTGAAGAACCCGCGGCGGCTGCGCTGGCCCCGCGACGCGAATGGGGATCCGCGGCAGTACCGATCCGCCATTCACCAGCGCCGGAAGGCTTTGATGGCCGGCGACGTCCCCGCCCAGCAGGAGGCGATCCGCGACATTCGCCAAGAGCAGGCAAGGCTACTTTCGAAAGGTCCCGACCCCGATCTGAAAGGGTGGTGGGTCCTGGAGACGGGGACCACCATCGACTGCGCCTTGTACGCCGACGGGTATACGCTGTTCGTCGAAGGCAAGCGGAACGAGAAGAGCCTGAAGGTGCACACCAACTGGTACGAGAAGCGCATCCAGATGTACCGCAACCTGGACGCGCTCCGCGCGCTGCCGGGCCGCGCCCAGAAATTCGGGCTCCTCGCCATCGTGGAGGAGGGGACACCCATCCACCAGGAGGCGGTAGCCATGCAGCGGGACTACCAGTTCGCCCGCACTTCCTGGCCGCACCTGGACAACGAGGCAGCTGCGGAGTTATGGACGCATTTCCTCGGCTTCACCACCTGGCAGCGTGTCGCGGAGCAGTTCCCGCAGGTGCAGCTTCCGGAGTAGGCGAGTGCAACCGCTTCCGTCGACGACAGATGGCCCCGGACACCGAAACGGGGAGGTCAGGCGTCGACGGGACGATGGCTCAGCAGGCGGACGGTAAACGTACTTCCTTTACCCGGGCCATTACTGGCGGCGGTGACGGTACCGCCGTGCAGCCGCACCAGGTTCTGTACAATCGCGAGCCCCACGCCGAGCCCTCCCTCCGGGCGGTCCCGCGTCCGGGGTCCTTGCTGGAAGGGATCGAAGACACGAGCCAACAATTCCGGAGTCATGCCCTGGCCGTTGTCGCGGACGGTGAGCTCGACCTGATCACCTTCTTGCCGGGCTATAAGCAGCACCTGCCCGCCGGGCGGCGTGTATTTGGCGGCATTCGTCAGCAAGTTGGAAATGATCTGGATCAGCCGGCGCTCATCACCTTCCAGCCACAGCTCCGTCTCCGGCAGAGTCTCCCTTAGTTCGTGCTGCCGTTCCTGGTAGAGGGGCAAGACCATTTCGACGGAGCGGGTGAAGAGGGTAGAGACTTCAACCAGTTCCCGCCCGAGATCGACCGTGCCGCGAGTGATCCGGGAGACATCCAGCAGATCATCCACCAGGTTGGAGAGGTGCTTCGCCTGGCGGTCGATGATCTCCCACTCCCGGGTGTCGTTCTTGCCGCGCAGGCGGAGGACGTGGAGCGCTGTGATGATGGGCGCCAGGGGATTGCGGAGCTCATGGCCGAGCATGGCCAGGAACTCGTCCTTCGCCCGGTTCGCTGCCTCGGCCTGCGCGCGGGCCGCGTCGGCTCGTACGAGTAACTCGTCCCGCTCCGCCGCCCGCTGCGCGAGGAGCTGCGAGGAGAGGTCCAGTGCCATTGAGAGCGTAGCCAACTCGCTAATCGCGGAGGTCGGCATCTGCGGCTGACTTCCGTGGGCGAGCGCGCTCGCGGCCTTTGCTGCCGAGTGGATGCCGCGGGAGACGCGGCGAGAGAAGCCGTAAGCACCCAGGCCGCTGAGGAGCAGGAGCGCAGCTCCAGAGCCAGCTACGGCCGCGAGCGAAGAAGTCACCTGGCCGTCGATCGCCGACTGCGCGGCGGTGACCACGGTGGTCCAGCGGGCTTCGCGGGTGCGGGAGTAGGCGGCGTAAACCTGCATCCCATCAATGGCACGGTTTCGGTAAATGCCTTCCTCCGCGGCTCGAATTTGCTGCAGCAAGCCGTGCGTGGCCGGATGACCGATAAACCGTTCGGGATCGCGCGTGCGCGCGACGATCACGTGGTGGGCGTCCAGGACGGTGCGGGTCCACTCCTCTCCCGGGGGAAGCTGGCGGGTAACCGTCTGCGTCAATGCCGTGGGGGTGATCGAGGCGGTAAGCACGAAGCGGAGCTTGCCGGCGCGGTACACCGGAACCCGGACGGGGAACATCCACTGACCGCCGATCGGGCTCCGTACGAGGTTGCCGACGGCGGGCTTCCCGGACTTCACGAGGCGCCGCAGGCTATCCCAGTCCGCAACCGGCGGCAGCGGGGTGCCGAAGTCTCGGCTCGTGCTGAGCCATTGCCGCCCATCCGGGGTTACCAACTGGATCGCTTTCCAGGTGGGTTGGGTCCGGATTGCGCGCCGGGCCTCTAACCAGAAACCCCGCAGGTCTTCTCGCTCAAGGCGGTCCGACCCCGCCAGCGCCTCCAAGGTGCGGGTGGTGCTGGTGAGTTCGCGCTCGACCGTTTCGCCCATCAAGCGGGAGGAATAACTGAGACGCCGCAGCGCGGCCGCTCGCTGCTCCTGGGCCAACCGCGCGACCACCAACGACGAAAAGAGTACGAGTGGGAGGAGTGTTCCCACCACCAGCAGGACCAGGTGCCAGCGGAGCGGTAACGAGCGGGGTAAGAACTTCATCAGGGTGGACGTTCACTGCGGACCGCCCGCATGAACGCCAGGGCGCCGGACTACACCGGGCTAAAAGCACCCCGGGGCCGGAGAGCCAGCACAACCGCCTCCGACGCCGTATAGGTTCGGCGTCTTGTAGGAGGATTCCTGACATGGAGCCCGCGATTTATTCGAGGGTGAGGTCGTTGAGCGACTCCACGATCTCGTGGGGCTGGTAGGAGAAGCGGGCGAGATCGGCCCGCGTCGTAACGCCGGTGAGCACCAGCACCGTGTGCATCCCCGCGCCGATGCCCGAGAGCACGTCGGTATCCATCCGGTCGCCGATCATCACGGAGTCTTCCGAATGGGAGTCGAGCCGCTTCAGTGCTTCCCGCATCATCAGAGGGTTCGGCTTGCCCACGTAGTAGGCCTGGCGTCCGGTGGCCCGCTCGATGGGCGCGGCGAGCGCACCGCATGCGGGGTGGATGCCTTCTTCCTGGGGACCGGTGACGTCCGGGTTGGTGGCCACGAAGCGGGCGCCGCCCAGGATCAGGTTCACGGCGTGTACGATCTTGGTGTAGTCGTATGAGGGCGTGTCGCCGAGTACCACATAGTCCGGCTCAACGTCCGTAATACTGTAGCCCACCTGGTAGAGTGCGTGGCTCAATCCCGCCTCGCCGATGACGAAGGCGGTGCCGCCCGGCTTCTGCGACTGCAGGAACGCTGCCGTGGCCATGGCCGAGGTGAAGTAATGCTCGGCACCTACGTCCAACCCCATCCGCTCCAACTTGCGCTGGAAGTCGATGGGGGTACGCTGGGAATTGTTGGTGAGGAACAGAAACGGGTGTCCGCCCGCCTGCAGGCGCTCGATGAACTCGCGGGCACCGGGGATAAGCTGGTTGCCGCGGTAGAGGACTCCATCCATGTCTAAGACGTAACTTTTCATCACGCTCAGGCTATCACACCGGGGTGAACGGGCGTCTTATCAGGATGCTAAAGCTCCTACCATTCGTGATGAGGAACGACGGTCACTCCGCCCCGGGGAGAGGTACGCGCGGGCCGGGAACAACCAAGTTGGAAGCACCACCTTGATGGGTGGATTCAAGGTGATGCTTCCAACGTTTAGATGCCGGTCTTGATGTAGGCCCAGCCGGCGTCTTGCTTGCGGACCAGCTCCGCCATGGCGGCGTCGACCGTGTCCGCGAAGGGGAAGAGGCTCTCTTTCGACACGTTAAAGCGCTTCATCGTGTTCTGGCAGAGAGAGAGCCGTACGCCGCCCTCCGTCAGTCCCCGCAGGCGGCCCTCCATCTCCGTGTTCGTCTTCTGCAGCAGGGGGTACGCCTTGCCGTGGACTACCAACTGAACCTCCACGTTCTCCGGGCCGAGCGCCTTCCGGACGTTTTCCACGTTGCGCAGCGCACCGTCCCAGCGCTCCGGCCCCTCGGCGGTCAGATCGAACACCACGCGGTACTTCTTACCCGCCTGGGCCCCGACAGCTCGGCCCACGAGCGTGCCCAACACGGCGGCGGCGCCGGCGAAAAAGGATCGTCTTCGATTCATCGTTTCTCCCGTTAAGCAGTAACCGGCATCCGGTCAAACAAGCCCTGGCAGAACAAGTCCTGCGCGTCCGGCTCCGCACACTGCTTGTTACTGTAAGCGGCCCAACCGCCGCGGATGTTGACCACGTTCGTAAGGCCGGCTCGCTCCAGCAGGCTAACCGCAATCGACGAGCGATACCCACTGCCGCACATCACCGCCAGCGGCCCGGAGGGCACCTCCGCAAGGCGCTCGGGCAGTTTGGAGAGCGGAATCCACCGCGCGCCGTCCACTGCTCCGGCGTTCCACTCGCCGGGCGTGCGCACGTCCAGTAAGCGGCGGCCCTCCTTCACCCACTGGTCGACGCAGCAGACTTCGAGCTGCCGGGTCTCCCGAACCGGCAAGCCGGCGGCCGTCCACTCCTGGGGCTCCGGCAGCACATACCCCTGGAAGTTCTCATAGCCGATCCGCGCAAGCTCCAGCCACGCCTTCTCCGCTGCATCCGGGCTCTCCACGACCAGCACGATCGGGTCATCCGGTCCTAGAAAGCTTCCCACCCAGGTGGAGAAGACAGGCAATTCAAGCCCCACGTTCAGGCTCCCCATCACATGGTTTGCACCGTAAGCCGCCGCAGATCGTGTATCGAGCAGGGTCGCACCGCCGTGTTCACGGAGCAGGGTCTCGGCGGTCATTAGCCGTGGCTTGGGCACTTCCGCCAGCAGTTTCGGCCCGGCGAGGTTCACGAATGGACTCTTGTAGAAGAAGAGGGGCCGCTCCGGAAGATTGGAAACCATCGCCTCTACGAATTCATCACGGCTCTGGAACCGGTTCGCCCAGTTGCCCATCTTTTCGTTCCCGATCGTGCTGCTTGGGGCGCTTCCTAACTTCCGGCCGCAGAGCGAGCCGGCGCCGTGAGCCGGGTAAACCACGGTGTCGTCCGGTAGTTTCCAGAATACCTCGTGGAGCGTGTCGTAGAGGGCGCTCGCCATCTGACGCGGGTCGGCGTGCATGTCGCGCAGGTCTGGCCGGCCCACGTCACCCACGAACAGGATGTCGCCGCTGAAAACGGCTCGCTCGTCACCGTCCTCCGCGAACCACGACATCGAATCCGGAGAGTGCCCGGGGGTGTCGAGGCCCCTCACCTCCATACCGCCCACTTTGACCACCGCTCCGTGCTTCAACGCGCGGTGCGTGAAGTGCGCGGGATACTTTTCGGACACGTAGATCGGCGCGCCGGTCCGGTCGGCCAGGTCGATGTGCCCGGAGACGAAGTCGGCATGCGGGTGCGTCTCGAAGATTGCGACGATCTTCACCCCGCGCCGTTCCGCGGCTTCCAGGTAGTCTTCCACGTCGCGCTTCGGGTCCACCACGGCGGCCTCGTTGTCCTTACCGAACAGATAGGACGCGTGGGCCAGCCCTTCGACGAAGAACCGTTCAACGAACATCGCTTTCCTCCAAATTCTAACGGGGCAATCCCGCCCCGTCTGTTCGCAATTTCGCTCGTTCGTGACCCCTGCTTCAGCCCGAATGGCTCAGCAGGTCCAATACGGGCCGGGCATTCATCACCACCAGGTAGGCCGCCACGGCCAGTGCCAGACCGGCAAAGGCGGCCTTCAGTCCCGCCGGATGCATCCGCCGCCCCAGCACGGTCCCGGCCACCATTCCCACCAGGGCGGAGGCGGTGAAGGCCACGGCCATCGGGCCATGCCTGCCGATCTCCCCCAGGTGCGCGAGGAACCCAGAGGCGGAATTCGCCGCAATGATCAGCAGCGACGTCCCAACCGCCTTTCGCATGGGGAGGCGGGCGAACCGCAAGAGTGCAGGAACGATGAGAAATCCACCGCCCACTCCGAGAAACCCGGTCAGCACACCCACCCCCAGCCCGACGATCCCACAGCGGAGCGGGCTGCACTCGCCTGCGCTCTGCGGTTCCTCCTCAGTGCGGACGCGCAGCATCCGGGCGCCCACGGCGAGCATCAGGGCGGCGAAGATCAACATCAACGCGGGTCCGGGAAGTAGCCCCGTGAGCGGCGCCCCGAGCACCGCGCCCACCATCCCCGTGATCGCGAAGAGCGATGCGGCGCGCAGATCCGTGTTGCCAGCCCGGTACTGGAGCAGAGCTGCCGCCGCCGCCGTCGCTCCTACGATGGGGAGCGACAGCGCGACAGCCTCCCGGGGTGTGAGACCCGCCACGTAGACGAGAATGGGAACCGTCACGATGGAGCCGCCTCCACCCACGAGGCCGAGGGAGAGCCCGATACCTGCGCTCAGTACGACCGCCGCCGCCATCCCAATCGTCCACATTTGCTGGTTCTCTTTCGGTTCAGCTCAATCCCAGAATACCCGGGCTATCGCTACTTGCTGGAGCAAACCAATATCCCGCCCTCACCCGATCCCACCGGCCCCCGCGGGCGGTTCCAGGGGAGCCGGGCCAAGAGCAGACCCATGGCGCAGGTGTTGGTTACCCCGGCGAAAATGAGCCCTGCCCCTACGAAATAGGACAGCGGCGCGGCACCCGGGATCAGCAGCCCGGCCAATACCAATGCGCCGGCGGCGATCCGCACCTGCCGCTCCAGCGAAATCGGCCCCTTCGCCTGCAGCACCGGATAGCCCGCCTGTTTCCATGCTTCCATCCCGCCTTCGATGACGATGGGCCGCACGTCGCCACGTCGCACGAGGAGCTCGGCTGCCTCGCGAGCTCGGCGCCCACTGCGGCAGAGCACCAGCACGTCCCCGTGCCCGCCTTGCTCCGGACGTTCGCGCAACTCGCCCAGCGGGAGGAGCTTGCCACCTGCTACGTGGGCTTCCACGTATTCCGGGTACTCCCGTACGTCTAACAGCGAGCAATCGCCGCGGGAGAGCCGGCGCCGAGCTTCCTGAACCGAACAAGTTTCAGTTGCCATCTGCGTTCCTCTATCTTGGAAAGACGTTCCCGTTTTCGGTCCGTCGGTCTTACTAGCGGGATGGATACGGTGATGGCCAGAAAGGATTCATCCGCGGTGCTCACCGCGGAAAGATGCCGTTCATGGCCGACAGCGCTATCATCGAGGTGGGTCGCCGGGCGGCGACCGGTCGATGGTCGGCGCGCAGAGGGAGTAATCGGATGGGCTCGGGGGTGCAGATGGTTGCGGTCGGACTGCTGCTGGGATTCCTCTCCGGGTTGTTCGGGGTGGGGGGCAGCAGCGTCGCCACGCCGGTGCTGCGCCTGTTGGGGGTATCGCGGCTGGTGGCCCTCGCGACTCCGCTTCCGGTGACCCTCCCCACGGCCCTGGTGGGAGGTTACGCCTACTGGCGCCAGGGCCTGGTGGATCTGCGGGCGGCACTCTGGACCGCTGCCGGCGGCGTTCCGGCGGTCGTTGCCGGCTCATACCTTACGGCCGTGGTGCCGGGGCGGCTGTTGATGCTGCTTACCGGAACGTTCGTGGTGCTGGTGGGACTGCGGTTGCTCTGGGGCCCCGTTCCGGCCGCGCCGGACGATCCGAAGCTCCGGTTACCGCAGATGCACCTGCTGGGGGTTGGGGCAGGAGTGGGGTTTCTTTCCGGCCTACTTGCCAATGGCGGCGGGTTCCTGTTGGTGCCGGCTTATCTGCTGTTGTTTCGGATGGAAGCCCGGCAGGCAGCGGCTACGTCGCTGGTGGCCGTGGCCCTGCTCGCCCTGCCCGGCACCTGGGTGCACTGGCAACTCGGACACATCGACGCGCACCTGGCTGTTTTGCTGGCGGCGGGGGTAATCCCCGCCACCTACCTGGGCGCGCGGGTCGGCATCAACCTGGGAGGGCGGCAGTCGCGCCTGCTCTTCGGTGGGTTCTTGCTGCTCTTCGGCCTCTTCTTTCTCTTCCGCACCCTCTACCGGGCGGAGTTGTACGGCTGGTGGGGATAGGGGGTTCGGTTGAGCAGTTCGGAGAAGAGCTCCTGGTTCGCCCGGCTCTACGACCCGTTGATGGCGCCGATCGAGCTGCTTTCGATGCGCCGGGTTCGCCGCCGCGTGGTTGCAGATGCTCCCGGGCTCGTGCTGGAAGTCGGCGCGGGAACCGGGCTGAACCTCCTGCACTACCGTGCGGCGCGGCAGGTGATTGCCACGGATCCCGCTCCCGCGATGCTTTTCCAGGCGCGCCACCGTGCGCGGGCCGCTTCCGTGCCGGTGCGACTGGTGGTGGGGGACGCACAATCCTTACCGTTTGCTGACGGTGCGTTCGACACCGTGGTCGCCACCTGTGTGTTCTGCACGGTCTCGGAACCGGAGCAGGGTTTTCGCGAGATCCGCCGGGTGCTGAAGCCGGGCGGTGAGCTCCGGCTCCTGGAACACGTTCGCGCGCCGCAGCCCTGGATTGCGCGACTGCAAAACCGCCTCACTCCGGGTTGGAGCCGGCTTGCCGGCGGTTGTCGCCTCAACCGGCCGACCCTGGAGACGGTGGCGCGGGCGGGATTCTCAGTGGAGCAACTGGAAACTCGATTTGGCGGTATCGTCGTGCAGGCACGGCTGCGGCTCAATGGTGTTCCAGAAATGCATGACCGGTCGAAAACCACGGCTGATGCACCTACCCGAGGGTAACCTGAACACCAGGGGGGATTTGAATGTCCGAAATCTATGGCCTGGACCCGAGGCAGGAGCAGGCCCTGGTCCGCGCGGCACAGGCAGGTGACGCGGCCGCCTTCGATCGTCTGGTGGGCGAGTATCAGGAATACCTGTACCGGCTCATGGTCCGCGCCTGCCATCATCCGCAGGACGCGGAAGAGGTGGCCTCAGAGGCATTCGTCCGCGCTTACGAGCGGCTGTGCCAGTTCGAAGGCCGCTCCTCCTTTGTGACCTGGCTCGGCCGCATCGCCACCAACCTCTGCTTCCGCCGCCGTGAGAAGCTGGTGCACCCCGCTGAATCCCTGGAAGAGCGGGCGCGCGACGAGGAAGGCCATCCGGACCGCACGCCCCCGGCAGCGGGTCCTACGCCGGAGCAGCGTGCCATTCAGGAAGAGCTGAAGCAGAAGATCCGGGAAGCGCTGGCGGAACTGCCGGAGCCGGACCAGACGGTGCTTCGCCTCCGGGACATCGACCAATACTCTGCCGCCGAAACGGCCGAGAAGACGGGGCTCACTGTCGCGGCCGTCAAGGCCCGCCTCCATCGCGCCCGGGCACGCCTCCGGGAGCGCCTCAATCTCTACTTCCTCGCCGAGGAGTAGCATACTGCCCGCTGCAAGCCGGTCCGAACCGCGCCAGGCAAGGAGCGGACAAAGTAGCCAGGGGCGTTCAGCAAAGTCCGATTCCCGGCGCGCGCGTTGTGCGGCAGGTCCGCAAATCCGCTTTGATAGGGTCCCAATGCGAGTTGTGGAACGCTGGTGTCCGGCAGTGCCTTTGGCAGGCGGTGACGGGTGATCCAGACCACGTGCCAACTCGCTGCGTTCTCCCTTACCCTGGCGGCCCGGCCTGACGGCCTGCTCCACGGCCGGATGCATCGGGTCCGCCTGGTTGTGCCGCTGCCTTTTCGGCTCCTTGATCAACGACCGGTTTAATCGTCATCCCTTCTTTGAGGGTCTCGGACGGGTTGCTGATCAGGCGCGCGCCGTCTTCCAGTCCGCGCGCGACTTCGGCTTCCGTGCCGAAATCGCGGCCGATGCGGATGTCCTGATAGTGCACGCGGTTGTCCGGCGTCACCACGGCCACGCGCGTGCCCTGCGCATCGATGATCAGCGCGGAGTCCGGCACGCGCAGCACCATGGGCGGATTGGCGGGGGGCAGCCGGACGCGGGCGTACGTACCGGGAAGGAGCGCACCCGTGCGGTTCGGGATGTCCACCTCGGCACGGAGGGTGCGGCTGGCGGGATCGATGGCGCTCGCGCTCTGCTTGACCTCACCATTGAACTCTTTACCAGGCAGTTCCCGGACGGTGACGCGAGCGGAAGCGCCGACCTGGACACTGGTCGCAAAGGTCTCCGGGACCTGTACATGGATCTTGACGGTTTTGGAGTTGGCGATCTGGATAAGTCCGGCGGTCGACGTGGGATTCCCCACGGCCGAGGAAGCACCACCCGTCGCGCCGGCCGGGCCGTTGGCGCTGGTGGAGGACGCGCCGCCATCGCCGCCGACAAGCGCGCCTTCGTCTACATTGCGAGCGGTGACGACTCCGTCGAACGGAGCCGTCACGTGGGTGAAGGAGCCGAGCACCTCGCACCGGCGCTGGTTAGCGATGGCGGACCGGACGGCGGCCTGCGCCAGGGGAACGCCCTTTTGCGCCGATGCCACGTCCGCCTGCGCGGAGCCGACCGCCGCCTCAGCTGACTTCAGGTTCGCCTTGCTTGTCTGCTCCGCGGTATATTGAGTCTCCGCATCCTGTTTCGCGACGTAGCCCTGACCGTAGAGTGCCCAGAGACGCTTGAAGTTTGCCTGTGCCTGGGTGATCTGCTGTGCCAGGTCCAGGGAGTCGATGTCCGCCAGTAGCAGAAGTGCGGTGAGGCACCGAGAGCGCTCGCAATGGCTCCGTTTTTGGTGGGCTTGCGGCTCCCTGGGCACGGGGAATTGCCGCGCTTCGCTCGCAAGGACGCTTCCTGGGGGATCACCCGTGTACTACTTCAGGTGTGCGTGGAGCCAGTCGATCATCTGGCTTTTGTAGCCCTGGAACTTGGGGTCGCTCTCCCAGTTGATTACGCCGTGGATGCCGTCCTGGACCGTGATCAGGTCGAAGGGTAGTCCCTTCTGTCTGAACAGCTCCTGGGCCAGGGTGGCTTGTTCATAGGGAACGGCGGCATCTTTGGTGCCCTGAATGAAGAGGAACGGCGGAGTGTGGGGGTTGAGGTGCGTGTCCGGCGACTCAGCACGCAGCCTGGCGCCGTCGGCGCCGTCGAGGCTCGTGATTTGGAACACCGACTTCAGGCCGGCAGGGGCGGGACCGGTCTGGTCGTGCTTCAGGCCGAAGAGTTTGTAGAGGTCGATTGGGCCGTAGAAGGAGACGACGGCCGCCACGTCATCCGGCTTTTGGTTGCGCCCCCCCACGACGTTGACCAGGTGCGCGCCCGCTGACTCGCCCATCAGCGCGATCCGCTTCGGGTCCACGTGGTATTCGCGGGCGTGGGCTTTAACCCACCGGATCGCCGCGATCAGGTCCTCGTCGGCGGCGGGGAGCGGGTACTGGGGCGCAAGGCGGTAATCGATGGTGAACCACGCGAAGCCGGTCTGGTCCAGTACGGGGAAGAGGGGGCGCAGGAACGAAGCCGTTTTGTCGCCGCCCGTCCAGCCTCCGCCGTGAACGAGGATCACTGCGGGGACACGGCGGTTCCCCGGCGGCAGGTGAGCGTCCAGCTTGAGGGAAACCGGCTCGTGACGGTATTCCACGTTCTCGATCACGCGATATGCGCCGGGGGCAGCGGTAGAACCGGCGCTGCGATCCTGGAACAGCATCGGTGCGAAGGTGGCGAGATTGCGGCGCCAGACCAGCCAGGAGTGCGCACCGGCAGTCTCCACCCCCACGTGCCGCACGTCCTTCGACTTCAGCCAGTCGCGCAGTTTGCGGTTCGGGGTGATCAATCCATCTTCCGTGCCGCAGGCGATCCACAGCAAGCGGAGCCTGGCATTCGCCTTGTCGTCGAGCCCCGGGAATGTTGCGTTCAGATCGTCGCTTAGCCCGCCGGCGCTGAAGGAGCCGACCCAGGCGAAGCGGTCCAGCGCGTTCAGGCCTACAAACAGCGACTCCGCTCCGCCCATGGAGAGCCCGGCAATGGCGCGCGCAGAGCGGTCTGGCGACACGCGGTACGCCTTCTCCACCTGGGGGATAACCTCGGTCAACAGAGCGTCGCGGAAGCGGTCGAAGTTTCGCTGGCGCAGCGCGTTGTCGCGGAAGCCGGGGCCGGTGCGGGCCACGATCTCGGGCGCGCCGTAGCCGAGCGGCATCACCATGAGCATCGGCTTTGCCTTGCCCTGGTTGATGAGGTTGTCCAGGATCACGTGAGCGCGACCGACCGCGGTCCAACCGCTGGCGTCGTCACTGTAACCGTGGAGGAGGTAGAGCACCGGATAGCGCTTGCCCGCCCTCGGGTCGTATCCCGGCGGCGTGTAGACGTAATAGTCGCGTTGGTCGCCCACAATGCCGGACTTGTAGAAGTGATGGTGGACGTCTCCGTGGGGCCCGTCATTTACTTCCCACGGCAGCGACGAGGGACCGGGGACGTGGACCATGCTCGTGGTATTGAGCAGGTTTGGCTTCATCAAAGGGTTGAGGGGGTCGAGCAACCCCACGCCGTCCGCTACGAAAGAATAGCCGTAGTAGTCTGGCTCCAGCGGGCCGGTGGTCACGCTCCACACGCCGGCCTCGTCCTTCAGCATCGGCTGCCGGGCGGCCCCCTCGCGAGCCAGCAGCACCTCTTTCGCATTCGGCGCGCGGAACCGGAAGGTCACCCGATGATCGGGAAGCACCTCCGGCGACTGGACGACCTGCTGAGCACGTGCCGGCGACTGGAACAAGGAGGTGGAAGCGACAACGGCCCACAGCGCAAATCGCGCGAGGGAGAACTGCTGCCTAACGGTTGCTTTCATAAAACTACTCCCGGATGGTCGGCAATCCCTTGCCACCCGGGAGCCGTTCTCAAGTGACTCGCGGGAAGTCCTGCTCAAGCCAGCAAAAGGAACCGATGCAGAGCTAAGAACTCAACCGCCCCCACCTTCGTCCAGCCAATCCTCATCCTCGTCGCCGATCGCGTTGAGGTAGGACTGGTTCCACTCGGTGTAATGACCGCCGACTACCTGCAGCAATCGCTCGTTCCGTTGCGGGCTGGTGGCATAGGTGGAGGGGAAGTTAGGAAGGCGAATGCGCAGGCCGCTTCCCAGGTCTTCTGCCGGCCGCAGTTTCTGCGAGCTCGTCAGCAGGGCTGACGTCTCCCACTCCTGCCGCTCCGCTTCGGCTTCCAGGTAGGCGCTGAATACGGCTTCGTAATAAAGCGGGGAGAGCAGGCCCTGCGCCAGCAACTCCGAGAGGCTCTCACGCAGCCGCGCTTCCGGAAGCACGAACTGCGTATAGACCGCGAAACGGGCCCACTCCTGAAGCGGAAAATAGGCGCCCTCGTCCGAGTCCAGTACGCTGCCCTCCGCCTCGAACTGTGGACACAAGAACAGGTGGAACAGCCCGCAGAGGCGCAGCATGGCCCCGGGCTCTGCGGGTGACACGCGGTAGAAGGCCCACAGTTCGGACCAGGTTACGTCGCCCCGGCGAACGTAGTTCAGGAAGTCCGGCCGGCCCGTTAGGGCATAGCCTTTCCAGCCATCGGCGGAAGAGCTGTGAACCATCGCCACCCCCACTGGTCCGGAGCCGGTCGCCCCATTGCGAGACAGCGCGCGGATGCGACTCTATTCGCGGTGGATATCCGGGTTCCTTTTGGTTAATGTTGAGAACCCGACAGCGTCTTTCAACCGGCTGATTCCAGCAGCGTCGCCAGGTTGCCGCCCAGAATCCCCGCGTGCTCGGACGCGGGGATGAACGCGCAATGGGTGCGCACGGCCTCGAGCGACTGCCGGTACGTCATGTGAGCGCGCACGACGGGATAGTCGGAGCCCCAGCAGAGCCGTTCGGCGCCGAAACTCCCGTACAATGCTCGGACCACACGCGCCGTGTCCGGATAGGGATATTCCGACGAAGCGTCCGAGACGTAGTGGAAACCGGAGAGCTTGAGGTAGACGTTCGGAATCTCGGCGGATCGCAAGACTTCCCTGAGGTCCGGATAGGGTGACGGCTCCGATGCACGCACTCCGGCCATATGATGGCAGAGGAATGGGACGGTGGGGAACCGCGCGGCCAGGCGGCGGAGCGCCGGTTGCCACGCGGGGGAGAGTGCGAGGCTGGCGATCAGCTTGAGCTCCGCCGCGGTTTCGAAGAACGCGGTGCCTTCAGGCGAGTCGAACCAGTCCACGTCATTCGCTAGATAGTGCGTGAACCCTTTCAACCGGTACTTGATGGCGGCTTCCCGCAGCCGGGAAGCCGCGCCCGGTTGATGGTAGGTGTCGGACCAGCAGCAGTCCACATCGGCAAACTGGATCAACCGCCTGGGATGCCGGGACACGCACTCCGCCACATAGTCGTTATTCGCAGGATTGTGGTCGATCCGGGCGCAGACGAGGACCGCGCGGTCGACACCGCACCGGTCCATTTCCCACAACAGCTGCTCGACCCGGCCACGGCTTTCAGGGTCTGGAACGGGAGGGTCATACGGCCAGTAGCTCCAGGCGTGAGTATGGGAGTCGATGATCATGGCGGCTTTCTCGCGAACGCGAAGCAGATGCCCTAGGAGTCCGCCGTCGCCCGGACGGATCCCTCTGCGAGCAGGTGGAAGCAGCAGGATTGAGTGGGTGCGAGCGAAAACTGTAGTGTGCCGGCCAGTCGATAGGCGCAGCTTCGGCCGGGAAAGGGAAACGTGATGCGAGGTTCCCGGCTGTACCCGGCGACGGTGCTGGTCATTCTGGCATTAATGGGCTCTTTGGGCGTACCCCCTCCGGCCGCAAGCGCTTTGGCTGCCGCCGGCGTGGCAACACGAAAGGACCTCTCATACTACATGGGAGAACCCGCGGACGCGCAGCGCCATCTGCTGGATCTGTATCTGCCGGAGGGCAAGAAAGGCTTTCCCCTGATCCTCTTCATCCACGGCGGGGCCTGGCGGAGTGGGAGCAAAGAGCTGTATGGCCCGCTGGCGCAGAACTTCGTGCGACGAGGGATCGGCGTGGCCGTGGCGAACTATCGCCTTTCGCCGGTCGTACAGCATCCGGAACATGAGCGCGACGTCGCGCGGGCCTTCGCGTGGTTGGTGAAGCACGCGAAGGAGTACGATGCCGACCCGGCCCGGCTCTACGTGATGGGGCACTCCGCCGGCGCGCATCTGGTGGCGCTGCTCGCGCTCGATCCGAAGTACCTCCGGGCGGAGGGGCTTACCAGCGCCAGCATCCGAGGCGTGATCGGGGTGAGCGGGCCGTACGCGCTCGGAGTGCGCGGCTTCGAAAACGTTTTCGGCGAGGACGAGGCGAAACGCTTCGATGCCTTTCCGCTGAGTCACGTCCGGGACCAGGAAGCCAAGCAGCTCCCGCCGTTCCTCATTCTCGCCGCGGACGGCGACTACTTAGGCCTGCCCGCCGTCGCAAAGCTCTGAGCCTCCGCCCTGGAGCAGCATGGCGTGAAGGTGCGACGCGACGAGATACCGGACCGCGACCACATCACCATCATCGCGCGCATGGCTCAGCCGGACGATCCGGCCGCGAAAGAGATCGCGGAGTTTGTGGCGCCATAGAGGCCCCAAGGATGATTAGAGCCGAATTGCCGAAAAGCGGGATTTCAGGAGGTTGTCTTATCGTGCTGGCACAGTTGACGCTGGCGGTGCGAGCCGGAGACGTATTCTGATCTTTGGTTGCCGCTCTGGTAATCCAGGGCCATGCGCGTCGTGTGCGTGTGGGCGTGTGGGGAGGATGACTGCCGGGTACAACCAGGAGAGGCGTAGTAGAACGGGCGAAAGCCGGCGCGTGCTGCTTCTTTTCCGGTAGCGGATGACCTGGAGGCGGGAGTGGACATCCTGGTGAGCATAAAGCAATTCCGAGGCTTGCTGCATCCAGAAGCCCATTCGCTGTGGATCTTCGATTGGGAGCGCACCGTCTATGGGTGGGTAGATAGTCACCGGAGTCCGTTGCTGGGCGAGGTGCTTACCACGATGTCTAGCCTCTCGGAGTGGGGGCTCATCTGGTTCGTACTGCTGGCGTTTCTGTACTTTACCGGAGACGCGGCGCAGCGGAAACTCGTGCGCCAGATCCTCGTCGCGCTCTTCATTGGCTCAGTCTGCGTCATCATGCCACTCTGGCACCTGCTGCCGCGCGCCCGGCCGTTTATGGTGCTTCCCGGCGTCCATGCGCTAAGTCTCCCGCTGCACACGCCATCGTTCCCGTCGGGGCACGTGAAGACCGCCTGGTTATTGGCGGTGGTGCTGGGTTACTATCGGCCCCGATTCTTACCGGGCCTGATCGTTGTCGCCGTCTTGATCTCCTATGCGCGGATGTACGACGGGATGCACTGGCCGCTGGACGTGCTGGCCGGCGCCGCGCTGGGAATTGGCCTGGGGTTACTGCTGCTCCGGTTTCGGCGGGGTGAGGAGTGGCCAGAAGCTGCTCCTGCTGTGGCGGTGCGGACGCGAGAATTGGCCGCGTGACGTCAACTGGCGGCCCTGGTGAGGACGGTCGCGGCGAAACATCCACCCATTGCGCGTGTCGCAGTGGGTGCGATGATGCAAATTCCAGGTTGTCCCGATTTTCAACACAGCGGCGCACTCGGCCGGCGCGAGTTCATCCGTGCCGGCAGCCTGGGCCTCCTCGGTCTATCGCTGCCGCAGATGCTGCAGGGTCAGGCCCTCGCTGCGACGCGCGCGGTGAACGCGGGCCGCTCCTTCGGGCGCGCCAAGCGGTGCATCCTGCTCTTCATGTGGGGCGGACCGGCGCAGCAGGATACCTGGGACATGAAGCCGGACGCCGCCCAGGAATACCGCGGGCCGTTCGTGCCGATCAACACCAACGTCGACGGCATCCAGATCTGCGAGCACTTCCCGCAGTTGGCGAAACGGTGCGACAAGCTGGCCATCGTGCGGTCGGTACACCATCCGGATGTCAACCACCTCACGGCTACGCACTTCCTGCTCACCGGGCAGGACATGCCGAACCGGCAGGCGCCGGAGAGTGCGGACTGGCCTCACATGGGTGCGGTGCTAGGCAGGTTGGGCCGCGGAAATCCCGCGTTGCCACCGTATGTGCTGATGCGCCCAAAGAGCAAGCTGGACGTGCCGAGGTTCGTGGAGCAGAGCCGTGGCCAGGGCTCAGGCTGGTTGGGCTCCGCCTACCAGCCGTTCATCATCGACGCTGATCCGAACAGTCCGGAATACCGGAACGGGGAGTTGAGTCTCTCCGCCGAACTGGATCCCACGCGGCTGGGCCGACGGATGAGCCTGCGAGAGCGGATCGACGTCCGGATGCGGGCACTGGAGAGCAATCCGCAGGTGCTGGCGCACGACACCAGCTATGAGCGTGCTTACAACATCCTCTCCACCGCCGGCGTGGGCAAGGCATTCGATCTCACCGACGAACCCGACCGCCTGCGGGACCGGTACGGGCGGAACATGCACGGGCAGGCGGTGCTCCAGGCGCGGCGCCTGGCCGAGGCGGGGGTGCCGCTAACCACGGTGTTCTGGCAGAACGAGGGGATCAAGAACGTGAGCGTCTACTGGGACACGCACTCGCGCAACTTCGTGGATCTCAAAGAACGCCTGATGCCACCCGCCGACCAGGCGTTCTCCGCGCTCCTGGACGACTTGCAGGAGCGCGGCATGCTGGACGACACGTTGATCCTCTGGACCGGGGAGTTCGGCCGCACCCCCCGCGTTGGGCAGGCAGTGGAAGGCGGGGCGGGAGCCGGCCGTGACGGGCGCGACCACTGGCCACATGTTTTCACCAGCGTGCTGGCGGGAGGCGGAATTCGCGGCGGTCAGGTGTACGGCAAGAGCGATCCGGTGGCCGCCTACCCCGAGGAAGACGCCGTTACGCCCGCGCAGATTGCCGCGACCATGTATCACTGCCTGGGCATCCCGCCGCATACGGAGGTGCCGGATCCGGAAGGCCGCCCGCTTCAGGTCTGTGCGGCCAGTCCGATCTCCAGGCTGCTGTTGTAGCGCTACATCATGTTCGCGCAGCACGTCGAGGCGTGCCGAACGCCCTTACGGGATTGGGGAATTGCGTTTGGCGCAAAACCCGGTCGCCCTGAGCGCGGGATCAGAAGATTCTGCGAGCAATGGCCAGAGTTACGTCCCGTAGTTGGCGCCCGCGGTGCCGGAAGCCGGTCCAGTTGCGGCCGGTGAGCCGGTGCTGCATCTCCACGGGGACCTCCCGGACCCGGAGCCTGTGCCGGACCGCATCCAGGTTCAGCCCCATTTCGATCCCGTACCCCGGGTCCAGGCGTCCAATACGCTGCCACGCGGCGCGGGTGAGGCCGCGCTGCCCCGATAAGGGCGCCTGGAGCGCCGGCCCGCCCACTCGCCGCACACCCCAGCGTGCCAATCCTTTGACGAGACCAAACCCGCCCTTGTGACCCGCCGGCACCGGCAGTACGCCGAGGGTCATGTCGGCCTCGCCGCGCAGCACCGGCTCCAGCAGGCGCAGCCCTTCGCGGGCGCAGTCGCCGAGGTCGCCGTCCAGGAGCAGAAACACGTCGCCCGTGGCGTCCGCCAAACCCGTGAGCAGTGCCTGGCCCTTTCCCCGGTTACGCGCGTGACGGAGCACGCGCGCTCCGGCGCGTTCTGCTGCGGCGGCCGTTTCATCCGGGGAGCCGTCGTCCACCACGAGGATTTCATGGTCGCGTAGCCCGGCGCACACCAGTGCCTCGCGGATAGACGCGACCGTGGCGGCGATGGTACCTGCCTCCCGGTAGGCGGGGATGATCACCGAGATGGGAGCGGTCACCGGGTCTCCAGCGACGGGATCGGTCGCGCCGCACCGGGCTTGCTGCCGAATTGGCCGTCGCGTCCGGCAAGCGCCAGGATTACGGAAATGCGTCCGGCCGCAGTATCGACATTGTCAACGGTCGGCAGGTTGAGCCGCTGGCGGAGGGAGTCTACCGCGCTCGCCACGGTCTCCTCCGGTTCCGCCGCGACCACTCGCAAACCTTCCGCGCGTGCGGTTTCTACCACCGGCACTTCGGGCACTTCGCCGGAGGCGACGAGGGCGGCGCGGTCCGCATCCGGAACAGACACCAGCACCAGCAGCCGGCGCACCGGTCCCTGGTAGTTGCCGCGAAGCTCGATGCCGGTGGCGGACGCCATCTGCGCAAAGCGCTCCGGGTCACCACCGCGCGCCAGTGCCCGGATTACCCACCGCGCTGGCTCGTAGGCGGGTTCGACCGATTCGATCCCGGTCGAACGCCAGGTACTGCGGTACTGGCTCCGCGCCTCGGGGGAGAGGTCGCGCAGGGCGTCGGGAATGCGGACTACCGGCCCGACCTGCGCTCCCGCGGCGCGAATAGCCGCTTCTAGCTCGGCCCAATAAGCACGCTCCGAGGCAGGCCCACAGATGACGACGCCGATGGTCGATGAGCCCAGGCGGTCCCGGATTGCGAGCGGCTGCAGCTCCCGGAGTGCCTGTTCGCGCGAGTTGAGGCGGCGCAGCACGGCGTCGTTCTCGGCCTGGACCCGCTGGTTTTCGGTTCGGAGGAGCTCGAACTGGTTGCGCAGCCCTTCGTACGCGGCATCCCGCTTATCCGGGCCGCCTAACGCCGAGCCGATCATCATGCCTACCGCGAGGGAGAGAAAGACCGCGATGAGCGTGATACCGAGGTAGCGGATGTCGATCATCGGAGCCCATGCCTTCGCAGCCAGACTTCCAGGCTCATCCCCAGGAGGCCTAGCCATCGCTGCAGGCCGGCCGAATTGGCCAACGCGACCAGGATCGGGAGGCAGGCGGAGATGACCATGCCAATCATCAGCGTGGGCGACGCCGCGGGGCGGTAAAGCCGGCTGAGCCCCTTCGCGTCGACAAGGATGGAGCCCACCTTGAGCCGGGTCAGCAGAGTGCTCGCCATGCCGGCCCGGCGCTTGTCGAGGAATTCTTCCAGAGAAAAATGCGTCCCCACAGCCACGATCACGGTAGCACCACCCTGATAGGCCAGGAGCATGGCGACGTCTTCGGAGGTGCCCGCCGCCGGAAGCTCGGTATACGGGACGCCCAGTTGACGCACCCGGTCTCCGCCGGGGCAAGCGCGCTCATCGGCGTAGGCGTGGACGATTAACTGCGCGCCGCAGCGGAGGGCAGCATCGGAAGCGCTGTCCATGTCTCCAACAATCAGGTCTGGCTTCAAGCCGAACTCGCGCAGGGCGTCCGCACCACCGTCCACTGCCACCAGCACCGGCTTCTGCTCGTGGATGTACGGCTGCACCCACTGCAGGTCTTGCTTGTACCCCTCGCCGCGGACCACCACGAGCGCCGGGCGGCCGCGAAAGGAGACGGCCAGCTCCGGCATCGGGATGTCGTATGCAGCCAGGTCGGTCTCTTCGGCCAGGTACTCCAGGGTGTTGCGCGAGAACGCCTGCAACTCAGCGCGTAGGTTGCCGCGCGCCGCTTCAAGCTGCTCCTGAAGGGCCTCCTGGGAGAGGCGGACCCCCCGCGCAACCACGCTGCCGTTGGCGTGCAGCTCATCGCCCCGCAGTTCGACCCGCTGGCCGTCGCTGATGGCGGTCACCAACTCCGGCCCGCAGGCGTCCAGCAGCGGGATGCCGGCATCCAATAAGATCCCCGGTCCGTGATTGGGGTAGCGACCGCTCACCGATGGCGAGGCATTGAGCACCGCCGCGGCGCCTCGCTCCACGAGAGCGTACGCGGCGGTCCCGTCCAGGTCCGCGTGGTCGATCACGGCGATCTCGCCTCTTCGCAGCCGCCGGCACAGGTTCTTGGTGCGGCGGTCCACGCGGGCGGTGCCGGCAACCAGAACGTCAGAGGGCGGTACGGGGTTCGCCGGCCAGAGGGCCCGCAGGGGAGGCGGCAAGCAGCTCGCGAGCATGCTGCGCAGCCGTCGCCTCGGACCCACCGAGCATTCGCGCGAGTTCGCCAACGCGGGCTTCTCCGTCAAGAGGGTGTACTTCTACGATCGTACGGTCCGACACCACCAGCTTCCGTACCTGTACGTGACGCACGGCCATGGAGGCAATCTGCGGCAGGTGGGTGATGCACAATACCTGATTGCTCCGACTCAATTCCGCCATCTTGGCCCCTAAGGCCTCCGCCGTCTTGCCTCCTACCCCCGTATCGATCTCGTCAAAGATCAGCGCCACCGGGTGACTCCCGGCCATTGCGGTCTTCAGCGCCAGCATCACGCGCGACATTTCGCCACCGGAGGCGATTCGAGCCAGGGGCCGCAGCGGCTCTCCCGGGTTCGCCGAAATCAGAAACTCGGCACGCCCCAGCACCGAGCTCAAACCCCGGTCCCACGCCTCGGCTGCCGGGCTCGGCTCGTCGAGGTGCGCCGCGAACCGGGTGCTGACCATATTGAGGTCCGCCAGGTGGGCCATGATCTCACGCTGGAACCGTTCGGCCGCTGCAGAGCGCATGTCAAAAAGCGCACGAGACTCACGGTCCAACTCAGTTGCCAGACGTGAAAACTGCGCCTCCAGTTTCGCCTGCCGCTCTTCGCCGTGGGAGAGATCGTCCAGCTTCGCAGCGGTGGCGTCCCGGTAGGCGAGGATTTCCTCGATAGTATCACCATATTTACGCTTGAGGGAGCGCATAAGATCCAGCCGCTCCTGAACCTGCTCCAGCCGCTCCGGGTTGAACTCGATGCTGTCCAGGTAGGAGCGCAGCTCAGACGAGGCATCCTGTGCAGCGGCGACCGCCGTCTCCAAACCGTCGCAGATCGGTCCGATCAGTTCATCCAGGGAGCGCAGGGACTCCAGTTCCCGCGCGGCGGCGGTCAGGAGGTCGACCGCAGAGATTTCGCCGCCCGCGAGCGCTTCTTTTGCCGCCGATCCCGAGGCGAAGAGCTTCTCCGCGTTGGCGAGCCGCGTGCGATCGGCCAGCAGTTCTTCCTCTTCGCCCGGGTGCAGCCCCGCAGCGTCGATCTCCTCTACCTGGAACTGGTAGAGATCGAGCTGCTGCGCGCGCTCCCGCTCACCGGTCAACAGCGCATCGAGGTCTCGACGGGTGCTGCGCAACTCGGCGTACAACTCGTGGGCCTTCCGGCGAACGTTTGCCACTTCCCGGCCGCCCCAGGCGTCCAGGAAATCGACGTGCCGCTCCGGCGAGAGGAGGGACTGGTGATCGTGCTGCCCGTGGATGTCGATCAGGTCGCCGGCCACTTCGCGGACGGTGGACGCGGTGCACATCCGCCCGTTGATACGGAAGGTAGAGCGGCCGGACGCGCTAATCTCCCGCGCCAGGATGACGAGACCGTCTTCGGCCCACTCCTGGAGCGCGGGCAGCGAATACTGGCTGACCTCGAACACGGCTTCCACCGAGGCACGGTCGGCACCCCGTCGTACCAGCTCAGCGCCGGCCCGCGCGCCCAGCGCGGCGGTGATCGCGTCGATCAGAATCGACTTACCGGCGCCGGTTTCACCGGTGAGGACGTTAAACCCTGGAAGAAACTCCAGGGTCACGGCGTCAATCAAAGCAAAGTTCTTAATCGTGAGCTGCGCGAGCATGGGTAACAGGCAGTCCGATCGGAGCGTGGAAGAGTCGCGCGGCTATTATAGCGGATGGGCGGGCCGACTCGTAAGCGGGTTGAACGGGACGAGCCGACCGCGGGCGTGGATTGGCGCGACCGAAGCCAGAACGGGTGCAGAAAGAGCAGGAATGGCGGCCGGGAAAAGCGGAGTGACGGGGTAGGGGCAGCTACAGATCGCCCCGATCCGGTGACGGCTGGTGCAAGGAGGCATCCAATGAAGATTACGCGCGTGGAGGCAATGCGCCTCCATCTACCGGAACGGGAGGCAACTACCCCCGCCCGGCGACAGGGCTGGCACCAGGATGCCGAAGTAGCCAACCCGATGAGCCGCTACCCGCACGTAAAGCGCCACCGGTCCATGTGGCTGCCCAAGTGGGAGATGGTCTGCTGCAAGGTCACCGCGGAGGATGGCACCTGGGGTCTGGGATTGACCTCCCACGGCCGGCCAGTGGCGGCCGTAATCGAGGACCATCTGGCGCCGCACCTGGTGGGGGAGGACTGCCTCGCCATTGATCGGCTCTACGACATGATGTTCCGCATGACCAAGCCATACGGCTCCACGGGTCTGGCAAGTTATGCGGTGAGTGCGGTGGACCTTGCGCTCTGGGATCTGAAGGGCAAGTTGCTCGGCCAGCCGGTCTATTCGCTCCTAGGCGGACCGGCGCGCGAGAAGCAATTCTGCTACGCGACCGGCAACGACGTGGACTGGTACCAGGAGCTGGGCTACCGGGCATTCAAGCTCGCTTGCCCCTACGGCCCCGCCGATGGACTGGACGGCCTGGCGAAGAACGAGGCGCTGGTCGCCGCGGCGCGCGCCCGGATCGGTGATGACTGCGAGTTGATGCTCGATTGCTGGATGGCGTTCGACGTGGAGTACACAGTGCGGCTAGCGGAGCGCCTGCGACCCTACCGCCTTCGCTGGATCGAGGAGTGCCTCATTCCGGAAGATCTGGACAGCCACGTGGAACTGCGCGAGCGCCTTCCATGGCAAACACTTTCCACCGGCGAGCACTGGTACACGCCCGTACCGTTCCAATGGGCCGCGCGGCATCGGGTCGCCGACATCCTCCAGCCGGACATTGCGTGGTGCGGGGGCATCACCGCGTGCCTCAAGATCGTCGCAGCCGCCGAAGCCGCCGGGCTGAAGGTTATTCTGCACGCGGGAGGAAACACGCCGTATGGCCAGCACTTCACGTACGCGATGCCGGGGATGAACTGGCTGGAGACCTTTGTGAGTACGCCTCCCGGTGTCCCCGTGCTCGAAGGCGCCTGGATGCCGGGTCAATCGATCGCGGATCAGGGTTACCTGGTCCCCAGCGACGCGCCCGGATTTGGGCAGGAGGTGTCGGACGAGCAGCTTGAGCCGTTCTTCCGTTAGATGTATCGGATCGCTCCGATCACGAAGTTACTAACGGAATGTTGCCCGGAGTCCCGAAGTACTCGGGCAAGGCTTATCGGTAAAGGGTACGTTATCGATGAGTTGGATCCGGATGGCCCCGAGAGTCCGGACAACCTTCCGTAGTGATCTGTTAACCCAGTAATGAACTACTGGCGGCGAGTCAGCGCCTGGGCGTAGCGGCGTCGTATCGACGCTTTCCGGTGAGCCTGCGGCTCACCGGGCCGACGTTCCGTCGGCCTGCCGCCGAGACGGCGGCGCCACCTCACTCCCCCTACCCATCAGTTGCAACTGGAAAGAACAGTAGGATGAATTCTGGTGAGGAAGAGAGCCGGTGCACGTTGTCTACTGGCCGAAGCGTTCACCCAAGCGCAAGCGGGTCTGCACCTTCTGATAGAACCCGGCCCCATCGAGGGAGATGAACCGCCCGCGGTGCTCGCTGCGCTGGAAGAGGATCTGGTCGCCAGGCTCGATGCGCATCCCGATCTGTCCGTCGACCGTGAGTTGGATGAGGTCGCGGGACTCTTCGGTTAGCTCGATGAGGACGGGGTCGTCTACGCCGGTGAGGAGGCTGCGCACGTTGAGGGTGTGCGGGCAGATGGGCGTGATGAGGATGGTTTGCACCGACGGGTGCACCAGCGGGCCTCCGGCGGCGAGGTTGTAGGCGGTGGAGCCGGTGGGGGTCGCGACAATGATGCCGTCCGCGGCGTAAGTGGCGATGTAGGTGTCTCGCACGGTCACGCGCATCTTCAACATGCGCGTCTGCGCCCGGATGACCAGCTCGTTCAGGCCGTGGAACTGGCCCACGAGTACGCCATTTCGGAGGACGTCTCCGCGTACCATCAGGCGCTCTTCGATCCGGTAGCGGCCCTCCAGGATCGCTTCCAGGGCCTCGCACGCGCCGCCGGGTATCGTTTCGGTGAGGAAGCCGAAGCTCGCCGGGCCGCCCACGTGAACGCCAAGGATCGGAGTGCCGTGCGGCGAGGCCACCCGGTTGGCGGAGAGGAGGGTTCCGTCGCCTCCCAGGGCGATGACCAGGTCTTCCTCACCGAGAGAGACCTCTTCGGCACGTTCGTCCGGCAAGCCGAGCGCCTCCGCGAGGAGCGGTGCGAACCGGACGCGAACACCGTGCCTGGCCAGGGTTTCCCGCATCAGCCGGGCGCAGTGGACCGCTGCCTCGCGCTGGGTGTTCGCCACCATCCCGATCGACTGCACCATGATCTCCTGACGGTACCAAGCGGAGTGTCGCTGGATTTGCGAGCTAGCAGCGTATTAAAGCCTTAGGCGTTAAGCCTCAAGTTCTCGGAGAAGGCAAACCAACTTGCGGCTTAACGCCTAACGCTGATGCGCCGCCAACGAGATCTCTTTAACCGACTCCCCAAAACGCAGTCGCCGAAAGCCCGGATCTTATCCCCCGAGGCGCTGGAGGTTCTTCTTTGCGTCTTCGAAGTTAGGGTCAACCTGCCGGGCCTTCAGGTAGCATTGCCGCGCGAGGTCTTTCTGCCCCTGGCGCTCATAGCAGGCGCCCAGGTTGTTGTGCGCTACCGCCAGCCGTGGCTCCAACTCGATGGCCTGCTTGTAGGTGGTGACCGCCTCATCCAGTTTCCCGAGCTTTTCCAGGGAATATCCCAGGTTGTTGAACGACTTCGCATCCTTGGGATCGAGCTTCACGATCTCGCGGTACTCGGCCGCGGCGTCCGTCCACTGTTCTTTGCCGAGGTACGCGGAGGCCAGTAAGCTGCGCGTGGCCACGTCGGACGGATCGAGCTTTACCGCATCCCGCCAGTGCTTGATCGCGCGGTCCGGCTGCTTCAGCCGGTCCATCACCAGTCCGAGGTTGGCGTGGGCGGACTGCAGGGTAGGCTCGGCCTGGATCGCCTTCTGGTACCAGTTGGCCGCATCCTGGAGATTCCCCGCGTTGAAGCTCACCCAGCCCAGCGCGCTCAGCGCACGGTGATCCGCCGGGCGCAGCTTAGTCGCTTGCTGGAGTTGGACAAGTGCCTGTTCATACTTCGCTTTGCGAGCCGGTCCCGTGGCCTCCCGCGCCTGTCGCGCGAAGAGCAACCCGAGGTTGTAGTGTGGCACGAACTCCGCGGGCTTCAGCGCCGCAGCCGTCCGGTACTCGTCCGCCGCAGCGTCGGTCTGTTTGGCGTTCTGGTAATCTTCCGCCAATGCCAGGTGGCTGCTGTAATCTTTCGGATCGAGCTGGATCGCCTTCTTCAACGCGCGCAGCGCCTCCGCCGCGCCGCCCTGCTGTTTACGCGCCGCCAATCCCAGGTTGCGCTGAAAGATGGCATTGCCTGGCTGCTTCTCCGCGGCTTTGCGGTAGTGGTCTACCGCGGGCTCGATCGGATTTGCGTCCGCATTCAGGGAGTGCTTGCGCTCATACACAAAACCGAGGTTGTTCTGGATTAACGGATCGCTGGGGTCCTGCTTCTCCGCCTCCAGGAAGGCTGCGAGGGCGTTTTCCAGGTCCCCTTTCTTCACCAGGGCATTGCCGAGGTTGTAGTAAGGGTCGGCGTGGCTGCCCGGCTTGCCCTTCACCAGATCGACCGTCTTCTGGTAGGCCTCGACGGCGTGGTCTACGTCTCCCTTGGCCAGGTACGCGTTGCCCAGGTTGTTGTAGGTGTCCGGGTTGTTGGGGACAAGGTCTAACGAGGCCTTCAGGTAGCGAATGGCGTCGTCGTGCTTACCCAGACGGAACGAGACGAACCCTAGCCACGATTGAATGATCGCGTCCTTGGGCTCCTTGGTCTCGGCTTCCTTGAACGCGGCCAGGGCTTCATCGAACTTGTCTTGTTTGAAGCGATCCAGGCCGCGGGTGAATGGGTCTTTGGCGTCCGGCGCGGTGACCTTAACGGGCTCTCGTCCGGGCTTGGAAGGAGCCGCCCATACGGTCCCTGTGGCGCTCACTGCTGCAAGGACGAGTAGCAGACCCGCCTGCACGCCTTTTCTTGCTGTTGCGCGCATCGTGCTCAACCTCCGTGAACGGTCTCGGCTGTCCTGCGCCGCGATCTCCGGACCCCGCAAAAGTATACCAGCGCCACCCTTCTCTCACAAGCGGGGCAGAACGCGGAAGGATCGCGGAGGCGACTGCGTTTGTCGCTGCGTCTCGCCGGGTAATCCATCGGTGCAAGGGTCATTCAGCGTGGAGCGACAGCCGAGCGCGGACGTGACAGGCAGGGCATGTGAAACTTCGCCCCGGCACCGCCGGGGCTTTTTTCGTCGATGGGCTCCAGAAAGAATGTTCGCCGATCGAACCGACGTTGCCTTTGCCGTCCAGACGTAGTTTCCCCGCTTCTACAAAAGCTCCAGAGCGCGGTCGACGTTGCGCATCGCCTGGATGCGGAGGTGCTCCGCGCGCAGTTCCCGGTCCTGGCGGCGGCGCTCGTCCTCTTCCAGGCAGCTACTTATCGCGCTGCGCAGGGCTTGTGAGTCGAGGGCGTCCGCCGTGCCGACCGGTTTGGCACGGAGGCGTCCCAGGAGTGCATCAACCTTCGGATCATAGCTGATCCCAACGACGGGCACGGCGCGGGCAGCGGCGAAAATGAGGGCGTGCAAGCGCATTCCGATCACCACGTCGGTCCAGCCGGCCAGGCCCATCCATTCGGCGGGAGAGAGCTGGCTGCGCAGCACCTGCACCGCAGGGAGGCGCGCCGCGAGCGCCTCGCACACCGCGGTGTCTTGATCCGGCTGCAGCGGCCAAGCCTGTAGGGACAACTCTCCTTCGAAGTAGCTCAACGCGTCCGCCAGTGGGTCCAGGATGCGCTCCACGCGGTCCCACGGACGCAGCGACACGCCCAGCGCGGGTCTCTGGAGCGCGGCGGCAGTCACCCGCTCGGTGATGTTCGGCTCGAGTGCGAAGACGGGATCCGCGGTGACCTCGATCTCGGGCGCTCCCGGCCCGGTGACGCCGATGGAGCGGAGCAGATCCGCGGACTCCACGTCTCGCACCGTAATGGCGTCTACGCGCGAAAGGACGCGGGCAGTCCACCGCTGCGCCGAAGGGCGGACCAGCGGACCGATACCCTGCGCAAATACCATCGTTCGCTTGCCGATGCGCCGGGCGTAGTCGAGCAGCACCAGGTAGTAGACGAGCGACTTGAGGCTGGTGCGGTCCTGCAGCAGACTGCCGCCGCCACTGAGGAAGAGATCGCAGCGCCGGATCGCGGACAGTGCGGAGGGGCGCATGCGCGCCGAGGCATTGATCCCAAAGGCTGTGCGCGTGGCGGCCGGGCTCGCCGAGAGCGCCGTGAGCTCAAGCTCGGGCCTTCGGGCGCGAAAGAGGGAGGTGCTGGCCGCGAGAACGGCTTCATCTCCGGCGTTGCCGAGACCGTAGTATCCGGAGAAAAGGAGGCGCTGCTTCATACCCGCCGTCGTTCTCCGTGCCGGCGCCGGTTCCCTTGGAGACCTTGCCAGAGCCAGATCAGTACAAAACCGATGAGCCCCCCGATCCAGAGCCCATGAAAGGTCCGGAGCACGGTAAGCTTCAGCGTGGTGTGCAGGTGGCAGAAAGAGTTCAGCATGCCCACCTGTCCGATGATTCCGAGGAGCACGAGGGGAAACGCCCAGCCCCGCCAGCGAGGAATGGTAGCCATCGCGAGCCCCAGCAGCAGCGCCGGATGGCCCATGGCGAACTCCTTGGTGCGCGGGCGGGCGCCCAGGTAGCGGTCCAGCAATGCCCGAACGCGCAGCTCCGTCTCCGAAACGCCGATGCCGGAATCGTTTCCGGAACGCGCCACGAGCAGCGCTACGACTACCAGCCCGACGAGCATCGCGACGGTGTGCCACACCAGCAATGGCTCGGAGAAGAAGCGCTGGAGCCGCTCGGCGACTGCCTCGCGCTCTTCCTGCCAGGAGGGGTATTCGCCGGTCATCCCCGTGAGATACACGAAGCCGACCAGTAGCAGCGGTAGTACCGTGGCGGCTTTGATCCCGGCGAAGCTCGACGTCTTGATCATGAAGGGGAGCTCGGAGAGCAGCCCCGCCACCATCACCGCGCCGAGGAGCGTTACGATGGAGATGGCGGCGAACTCCGCAGCCGCCGGGATGATGGCCTGGCTCCGGTTGCGGACCACGGCGTGGGAATGATCCTCGAACGCCCCCAGCGGCTGGGGAAACAACACAAATCCCAGCGCCGGGAACACCACCGCGGCCAGCAAAGCCACAAGCTGCAGGCCGACGTTTTTACCCGAGAGCACCAGAAGCGCGCAGACGACGGCGAAGACAGCAGCCCACGTCGCCTGCCGCGCGCGGGGCACCGGAATGATACCGGCAAGCAGCAGGAGCGCGGCGGCGCCCACCCCCAGCCCGATGATCGCGGTGGGGATGCGGCCCAGCAAGTTGTCCGGCCATACCCTGCCGAAGGTGGAGGGACTCGCCAATCCGAAGCCGGCACGGGCCGTATCCTGGGCCACGCGATGGGCGTAATCCAGGTTGTCCTGGAAGGTGTCGCCCGAGACCGTCTCCGGCAGTCGCACGTAGAGCAGCCGGATGTTGCGCTCCGCGGCGGCCCGCACGTAGCGCTCCACCGCCTCTTTAGGTGAGAGGCGCGCCATCTCGCCGCTGGAGATGGAGTGGACACGTACCAGGCGATCCTTCAACAGTTCGCTCATCCCCTGGTCGCCGCGCTGTTTACCGAATTCGACGCTGCCGTACAGGAGCCCGAGATCCCGGATCGCCTGCGCCGTTTCATCCACCAGACCCGCGAAGCCCATCACCTCGTCGCCGGCGAAAATCAGGGTGGTGATGCCCATGGTCTTCACCCGCTGCAATTCCCAGCGGAGCGAGTCATTGGTAAGCCCGAGCGGGTTCTGCAGCCTCGCTACCGGCGCAAGACCCGCCTTCCGAATCTGAGCAATCGTGGCCACATTCAGGCCGGTTGGCGTGACCGACACGTCTTCGAAGCGGCCAGGCAGGTAGATCTTGCCGCCCCCCGGGCCAGGCAGCACCACCCGATCCCCGCGCGGCGCGACCTCCGTTGCCCCGCGGACCAGCCGCGCGGCGTAGTCGCCGACCCGGTCCGCGGTGTGCGGGTCGCCAAAGGTCACCCGATATTCCGCGCCGGTGGGGGTGGGAAAGAGTTTGACCTGGAGGTCTCCCGAGGTCAGCAGGGCTCCGAGAGTCTCCTCAGTGACTGAGACGTGGGTGATTCCGGCGCTCTTGAACCGACGCAGCGCGTCCTCGCCCGGAACCCCGGTTGCTGACGCGAGCGCACGCAATTGGCCATAGTCCAGCACCAGCGCCACCCTCCGGCTGCGCGCCTCCGAGCGATAACGCATTCCGAGAGATAGAAGCGCCGCCAGGAGCCCGAGGGCGACCAGCAGGATCGGGAGTTGGTGAAACCGGCGATGGAAGAGCATGGAGCGATAAATCGGGTGCGATCAATGACGCCGCTACGTAGGCTGTCCGATAGTGGGGAAGGCGGCTGCGCGTGTTCACCCTCTCCATCCTTTTTCGGCGGAAAGGCTTGGCGGCCATACAAGACAACGGGGCGCCGGCAGCGCCCCGTTCCCTCATTGTATCCCCTCAGCGCCAGTCCATATAGTCGGAGCCGGGCGTGTAGCGCCGGGGGGGGCGGTACCCCGAATCGGCGCTCCCCATCATGCGTCCGAAGACGAGGCCGAAAATGAACCCGCCCACGTGCGCCGCATAGGCCACGCCGCCGGTCTGCTGCATCCCCAGCGCCCCAAGCCCGCTCATCAACTGCAGCACGAACCAGAAGCCAAGTACCAGCCAGGCCGGCAATTCCCGCGTGAACCAGACGAACCCCAGCGGGATGATGCTTAGGACCCGGCTTCCAGGATAGAGCAGCAGGTATGCCCCCAGGACCCCCGCGATGGCGCCGGAAGCGCCCACCATCGGCACTTGCGAGCCGGGTCCGAGCACGACCTGAAGCGCGGCGGCCGCGATTCCGGAAAGCAGGTAGAATGCGATGAACCGGCCTTTGCCCATCGCGTCTTCCACGTTGTTTCCGAAGATCCACAGGTACCACATGTTGCCCAGGATATGCATGAAGCTCCCATGCATAAACATAGAGGTGAAGACCGTGAACCAGGAAGGGTTGAGGTTGTAGACGCCAACACCCGGGGGCAACTCCGTCCCGCGCCCCCCGTACAGGAGGTGGACGTGTTGAGTGACCTCCGCCGGGATCAGGCCGTACATGAATGCCGAGGTGCCGAGCCCGATGCTGTGCTGGTACAGAAACGCCAGCACGTTCAGGGTGATGAGCGCAATGGTGACCGCGGGAAACGTGCGGGTCGGATTGTCGTCACGAAGCGGGATCATGGCCGGCGAGCCTCCAGTAGTCCAACGTCCGGGCGGGCTGAGAGTTACGGAGCCTACTTCCCCGTACGGGGCAACCGGGTCCGTCGGCCATTCGACTGCCTCATTCTATCCAGTAACCGGCTCCGTGACTCGCGGCAACCGCGCCGCGAAGCGGGTGAGAATCTCGTAGCTGATGGTTCCGGCACGCTCCGCCACTTCAGAAGCGGTTATCTCTTCCTTTTCCTGGCGGCCGATAAACACCGCGATCTCTCCGGGCCCCACTGGCGCCAGGTCCGTTACGTCCAGGACCACCTGATCCATGCAGACTCTGCCGCGGATCGGAACCCGCTGGCCACGCACCAACGCCTCGCCGCGGTTGGAGAGCGCCCACGGGTAGCCGTCGCCGTAGCCGAGGGGCACGACCGCCAGCCGGGACGGACGGGGTGTAATCCAGGTACCGCCGTAGCTTACCGCCGCTCCGGCCGGAACCTCCCGCACCTGTACGATGCGGCCCTTCAGTGTCGCCACCGGCCGGATCGGAAAGGGCAACGGGCGCGGGGCCGGGGGAACGCCATAGGTGACTAGTCCGCCGCGCACCCAATCGAGGCGAGCCGGCGGGAACCAGAGCGCGGCGGCGCTGTTCGCGGCGTGCAGCACAGGCCGGGGCGACCAGGTCGCCAGCTCTTGCGCCAGCGGCTCGAACCGCCGCCACTGCTCGGACGTGGGGGAAAGGTCTTCTTCTTCGGAGCATGCGAAGTGCGTGGCCACGCCGGCCAGGCGCAGCCCAGGAGTGCCGGCCGTGCGGCGGCAGAGGTCCAGCGCCTCACCGGGGGTCACCCCCACACGCGTCATCCCGGTGTCCACCTTTAGGTGAATGCCCACGACCTTGCCTTGCCCCAACGCGGCGCTGCCGACGGCGGCCAGCACTTCGTCGCGAGTAACCACTGGCTCCAACTCGTGCTCGACCAGCAGGTCGGCGTGCGTCTCGAGCGCCAGACCGAGCACCACGATGCGGCCCGGCTGCCCTTCGGCCCGCAGGTCCGCGCCCTCCTCCGGCGTTGCCACCCCTACGCCCGCGCAGCCTGCCTCCAGTGCCGCCGCCGCCATGGTGTGCAGCCCGTGTCCATAGCCGTTTGCCTTGACGACCGCCAACACGGGCCGGCCCGTGAACTGTGATAAAGCACGGAGGTTGCCGCGATAGGCGTCCAGGTCTATTTCAAGCCAGGCTGCGCGCATAATTCATCTTCACCCTGGTTCGGACCGAAAGAAGTGTCATCGCGAGGACTAGCTACCCGGAAATCCCGCGAAAGCAAAGTCATTGCGAAGCCGCGTGTATCCAGCGGCTTCGCAATGACCCCGTTGGGGGGAAGCCTTGGGTCGGCGGTAGGCGGAGGAAGTGTACACCCGTACCGGCACAAGCGCTGTGGTCCGTTCGGAAGGACTCCGCTTGAGGAAGGTTCTGGGTTGCCGGAGGCCGGGCGCCTGAGACATCACCCGATTGCCGCCGCGCCTTCTCGCTGCTCCTCTTCGATGCGAGCGACTACGGGATCGCCGAGGGTGCAGGAAAGCACTTTGCTCACGCCGCGCTCTTCCATCGTGACGCCGTAGAGGGTATCTGCGCGCTCCATGGTGCCGCGGTTGTGGGTGACCACGATGAACTGCGTGTGGTGAGAGAACTCGCGGAGGGTATCGGCGAAGCGGCCGACGTTGCTCTCGTCAAGCGGAGCGTCCACCTCATCCATGACGCAGAACGGGCTGGGGCGCACCTTCAGCAGCGCGAACAGCATGGCCGCCGCGGTGAGGGCGCGCTCGCCGCCGGAGAGGAGCAGCAGGTTCTGCTGGCGCTTCCCAGGCGGTTGGACGATGATGTCGATGCCCGTCTCCAGCACGTCTTCCGGGTCGGTGAGGCGCAATTCCGTGGTGCCGCCCCCGAATAGCTTCTTGAACATCTCGTCGAAGGCGAGCGCGATCTCGTTGAACGCGCGCAAGAATGTCTCGCGGCTGGCGAGGTCGATCTCGCGGATCGCTTCCACGAGCTGCTCACGGGCGGCTTCGAGGTCCGCCCGCTGGCTGGTCAGGAAGTCGTATCGCTCCTTAGCTTCGGCATACTGCTCCGGAGCGTCCGGATTGATCGCCCCGAGGGAGCGAATCTGGCGGCGGAGGCGGCCGACCTCGCCTTCAGGGTCCGCGTATTCGCTCAAAGCACTCTCGGCCTCCTGCGCGTTCCATTGCTCCAGGAGCGCCGCGGCCGTGATCTGAAGCGGCTCTTCCGCTTCGTCGGATTGAGACAGCTCCAGGTTGTGCGCGCCGACGGCTGCGTCGATCCATTGGTTCTCGGTCGAGCGCCGCTGCGCATCCACCGCGGCCAGCTCCACTTCCGCTTTGTGGCAGCGCTCCATCAACTCGCGCAAGCGGCCGTTCAGGCTGTTGTACTGTGTGCGTGCTTGATCGACCGCGGCGGTGCGCTCCTGGCGCCGGACACTCAGCTCCTGCGCATCGCGCCGGGCGACCTCCACGTCTCCGCGCGCTTCGGCGAGCATCTGGGAGCTGTTGGCAAAGGACAGCTGCCGCTGCTCCCGTTCCGCGACGAGGGTGCGCTGCTCGTTCAGCCGCTCTGCCCGCTGGCGGTCCAGAAAGCTGCCCGCTTCCACCGCTCGGCGCGCCGCCGAAAGCGCCGCCTGCAGCCGCTGATCTTGCTCCGCGAGTCGCACCCGCAGCTCCGAAACCGTGTTCTCCGCGGCGCGGCGCGCGGTTTCCGCCTCGCGCGCCAGGTCCTGGGCATGCCGTACCGCCTGCTCGCCTTCGGCAACTGGGGAGGCCGCCGTACCTTCCTTCAACGCGGCCAGTTCCCGCTGCGCGTTTGCCAGCGCTTCGGCGCCGGCGGTCTGTTCCCGCTCGGCGCGGGATACGTCCTGGCGCAGCCGCTCCACGCGGTGCCGTGCTCGCTCTTCGTCCTGCTTGCGGCGATCCGCCTCGCGCGACTGCGCCTGGTGCTCGATGCGCGCTTTCTCGTAGTCGGTCTGCTTCTCCCGCACGCCACCCTGCGACTTTCGGGACTCTGCCTCGGCCGCACTAACTGCCTCCCGTGCCTGAGCCGCCGCGTTCTCCAGCGCGGGGGCCTCCGCTCGCAGCCGCTCCAACTCTCGTCGCCGGGACAGGGTGGCCGCCGCCGCGCCTTCAGCGCCCTGCGTGCCCGAGCTGAGCGCCCCCCAGCGGGAAACCCACTGACCGTCGCGGGAAACCCATAAGGTGGGTGATGGGTGATGGGTGATGGGTGATGGGGAGGGAGGGTCTGCGCCGGTTTCGCTGCTCTCGGCTTGGATTCTCGCTGCTACGGCGGCGTCGAGCGTTTCGCAGAGCATGGAGGTGCCAAGGAGGGTGGTGGCCCAGAGGAGGGCCGGTGTCGGTGCGAAGCCCTGCGCCATGAGTTCGCCGAGGGAGCCCGGGACCGGATGCGGTGCGCCGTCCGGGGAGCCGATGAGGACCAGGGCCGAGGTCTTCTGGTTCCGGAGCCAGCGTAGCCCGCCCAGGGCTGCCTCTTCGGAGTCGCAGAGCAGGGCATCGCCGTAGATGCCGAGCGCGGCTTCGACCGCCTTCTCCAGGCCGGCCGGGGCCTGGAGGCCTTCCACCAGCAGCGACCACTTGCCCCGAACCTGTCCCCGGCGAACACCGTTGAGCAGCAGCTTGGCGCCCGCACCCGCGCCTTCGCCGCGCTCGCCCAACTCAGTGAGCGCCTGTAAGCGCGCCTGATGCGTGCTGGCTGCGCGTGCTGCCTGATCTGCCGCGGTCCGCGCCGCGGCGAGCGCCTGCTCCGTACCGCGCGTGGCCTGACGGAGCACGTCCAGCTCTTTACCCAGCGCCTCGGAGCGCGCGCGCTGCTCGTCTGCGGCCTTCAGGAAGCTGGCGCGCTCGCGGGTCAGCCGGTCCAGTTCCGCCTCGCCGTCTTCCAGCGCCTCCACAGCGCGGGCTCGCGCCTGCTCCTGGCCCTTGACCCGCCCTTCCAGTGACTGCAGACGCGCCTCTACCTCAGCCTGCCGTCGCTCCCGCGCGAGCCAGGCCTGGCGAATGCGCTCCAGCTCCTTTGTGGCTGCCTCATGGGCGCGAGCCCGTTCCTGCGCCTGGGTTTGCGTCCGGCCCAACTCAACGCGGAGGGTATCGACTTCACGCTTCAGGCGCGACTCTTCGAGGGCGGTGCTCTCGGCGCGGCGCACCTGGTCTTCGATCCGCGCGGCCACCTCGGCGAGGTCCTTCTCCAGCGCGGCCAAGCGGCGCTGGATCTCTCCAGCCCGCTCTTCGGCCCGGGCTCGCTCCGTCTCGGCGGCGGCCACCTTCTGCAGAGCCTCGGTTTCCCGGCGCCGCACCTCTTCCGCGCGCGCGTCAAGTTGCTGGAGCGCCGAGCGCGCGGATTTCTCCGCATCTTGCGTTTGTGCAAGCTCCGCTTCAAGGCGTTTCCGCTCGGCGTTCAGCTCACGCACCAGTTCCGCGAGCCCCGTGCGCTCCATGCCGAGACGCTTTAACCGGGTGCCGTACCAGGCGTTCTCCAATACGCGCAGGCGGGTGGCCAGTTCTCGGTAGCGCTTGGCGCCCGCCGCCTGTCGCTGCAGTGGGCCGAGGCGCGCCTCGATCTCGCCAACAATGTCGTGCACGCGGAGGAGGTTCTGCTGGGTGTGCTCCAGCTTCCGCTCGGTCTCTTTCTTGCGGACCCGGTACTTCTTGATTCCGGCGGCTTCCTCGAAGATGGCGCGGCGGTCTTCGGCACGGACGCTCAGGATCTGGTCGATCTGCCCCTGGTTGATCATCGAGTAGGCATCTCGCCCAACGCCGGTGTCCAGGAACAGTTCATACAGGTCTTTGAGCCGGCAGGAAACCTTGTTAATGAAAAACTCGCTGTCGCCCGAGCGGAACAGGCGGCGCGTGACCGTAACCTCGGAGAAATCGAGCGGGAGGATCCGAGTGCTGTTGTCGATGGTCAGCGACACTTCCGCCATGCCAAGGGGGCGGCGCTTGTCGTTGCCGGCGAAGATGACATCTTGCGCGCTGCTCCCGCGGAGGGAGCGGACGTTGTTCTCGCCCAATACCCAGAGCACGGCGTCGGAGATGTTGCTCTTTCCGGAGCCGTTGGGTCCGATGACGCAAGTGATGCCTGGCGTGAAGACGATCCGGGTCTTCTCGGCAAACGTCTTGAACCCATGGATATGGAGCTCTTTGAGATACACGGGGGTCGGATACGAGGTGAGTAGCGGGAGACGGAGGTGGGACCGCCTCAGTTGTATCCGGGAAGTGGTGGGAAGTCCGTTCCGGAGAACATCGCCATTGAGGCGCGCGCAGAGGAACTGCGCGCGCCTCAATGGATCATTGGCGCATATCTGGTGAACGGTATATCCAGGATGTAGGTGGGAGTGGCGTCGCCGTCTCGGCGACCTGGTGAGCCATCGGCTCACCAGAAAGCGTCGACACGACGCTGCCACTCGCGTTCCATTCACCTACCGTTCATTCGCGGCTGGAGAACCACTACCACATTGTTCAATGCGCTGGCCTACGGCGTGATCAGGATGTTCCCGGTCCGGAGCGGGGTTGGCCCCACGTTGATAACTCCGCCTACCTGGAGGCGGAAGATGTCTCCGCTGGCCCCGTTGTCCTGGAACGAGGCGTTGAACGGAAGCAGTCCGCCGTTGTTGATCCGCGCCGTTCCGGACATTTGCACCGTATTCCCCACGCGGCCCACCGCATTAACCGTGACGCTGCGAACCGTTCGTCTGGTGGCTACATCCGTGTAGACCAGCTGGCCGCGATTGACGCCCTGCGTAGCCGTAGCTTCCACGGAGAACGGATTGCGCCCATTGCCCACGGTTCCGGACCCGGTCAGACGCCCGAACTGGGATACGCCGAATTGGAAGTTGACTACCTGCTCGCGATCGTTCCCCGACAGGCCCACTAGCAGCGGGCTGTCCGGCGTGATGTTGTCGTACCGCGCTACGTCGGTTACCGCTTCGGCGGCGGAGGAGTTCAACTCGTTGAAGAACAGGAGCCGCCGGGTGGAATTGGCGGGCACCGTGAGGGAGTAACGCGCCAGGACTCCATTTGTGGCCGCACTGTTGAACACCGTCAGTCCGGTTTCCACCAATAGACCGGTATTACCGTTCGCCAGGACGTGGGTGTTGGTAGGGTCACCACCGGTGGTGCTGCCATCGTCGGTGATGATCCAGTGATCGGCAGTCGTAAAGGCGGTATCACCGCTGCTGGTCGCAATCACCTGGGTGCTTGAGTCCGATCCGACGTTGGTGGTCAGGGTGATCGTGGCGGTAATCGGGAAGTTCGAGGGATTGGTGAAAACGGCCTGGGTACGAAGGATCGGATCGGTCTGGACGGCGTAGTAGTCCACGCTCACCTGGAGCCCGGACATCTGAACCGGCCCCGCCGCATAGCTGACGGGCGTGATCTGTGCGGGCGGCGGCGCGATGAAGACCTCATCGTTGACCCAGACAATCACACCGCTGTCAAACGCGTCGCCCTGGCTAGTGGTGGTCAACGTCGCGTCGCTAATCCCGAGGCCGGGCGAGGAACTACCATTCCCTCCGAGCGGGAGACCATTACTGGTGCCCTGGTTATTTCTGACGTTCCACGTAGCGCCGCCGCCGGAGATGTCGGCGTCAGTCGGAAGCGGGGTTACCCCGGCGCGAGCCGACAGGCCGCACCCCAGCAGGGCGAAAGCAGTAGTGATGAGAAACACCGCTGTTGAACGGCAGACCGGCGACTGAGGCATTCTGCCGCGAGTGGTTGGGATCTTTGGCTGAGGCATGGGGTTCTTTCTTCTTGCGCTTACTATCCAGAAGCGTGAAAAGGGCTACGATAGGCTTTCGAGCTTTGAATAGCCCAGTGTGACGCGACAAGCAATCTAAGATGCCCCAAAACTCCATTGTCTACGCTTCAAGCTGCGAAAGAAAGTTAAGCTGTCATCCGCATGGTGAGCGCGCTCCCTCGCCCCAACACGGCGCCCAAACACGAACAAGGCTCCGGCAGCGCGCATTACGCACTGCCGGAGCCTTGTTTTCAAGAAACCGCTCGTTGTGACGAAAAGGACCGCCTAGCGGCGGCGCCGATCGCTCGGATGGTCGTCGCGGCTGTTGGGCACGCCGTCGCCGTCACGATCTCGGTCACGGCGGTTGATGATACCGTCCCCGTCGAGGTCGCCGTATTCGCCGCGGGTACCGGCGCGCGTGCCGTAATAGCGGCCACTGTAATAGCGACCGCTGTCATAGTAGCGTCCGCTATCGTAATACCGGTCACCGTGGCCGTAGTCCCGGTAGCGTCGCGTGGAAGATCGATACCGGTAGCTGTCGTCATCATGATGGCGGCGGTAGCCATGCGCCGGCGCCCAGGAGGGCGGGTGCGCCGCTGCGGGCGCCAGGTCGAAGGCCATCAAGCCGAGGCCGGCCAGCGCGATGCCACCGGCGATCTTGCGAGCAAGGTCTATCTTGAAGTTCATGTTCCTTCTCCATTAGGGCGCCCGGCTGGAGGCACTTAAAGGTTCGAGGCCGCTGCCTCTGCAACCTCAACGCCACCGTCAGTCCGGCCGCCGATCTCATCCCTACGGACCCGCATTCTCCAGGCAGGTTCCCAACTCGTTTATCTCCGTGCCGGCCGGTTTCTACACTCTGCGGCCCGTTAACGGAATCGAAGAGGGGTCAGAACCACGTGGTTCCGACCCCTCTCAAACGCTTTCTGCGGTCCCTTACTGCCTAGCGAAGGTCCGGGTGGCATAGCCGCACAAAGCGGTTATAGGCATCCTGCCAGGCGGCGGTCTCGCGGGGCAGGTATTCGCGCAACTCCGTAGAGCGGCGCACCACCTTCCGCGCTTCCGCGTAGTCCAGCGCGCCGTGTCCCACGGACTGAACGAGAGCATTCCCCATCGCCGTCGCCTCGGTGGGGCCCGCCAGTACGGGGCGTCCCAGGGCATCCGCAACGAACTGGCAGAGCAGCGTGTTCTGCGTGCCACCGCCCACGATGTGAAGGACGCGCAACTCGCGGCCGAGCATCCGCTGGAGCTGCTCCCACCGGAGACGGACCGTAAGTGCAATGCCTTCCAAGGCAGTCCGCACCACTTCGCCCACGCTGTCCGGCCGTCGCTGGTCCGTGCGGGTGCAGTAGTCGGCGATCGCCTGAGGCATGCGGGTGGGCTGGGAGAATGCGGGGTGGTCGGGATCGATCATCGCGACGAACGGCTGCGCTTGGGCGGCTTGCTGCGCCAGCTCCGCGTAGCTGTAGTCTGTTCCCTCGGCGGCCCAGAAGCGCCGGCACTCCTGCACCAGCCAGAGACCGGTGATGTTGCGCAGCAACCGGTGGGTGTTCTGAACCCCGCCTTCATTCCCGAACCCGGCATCCAGCACGGAGGGGTCGAGCCGAGGAGAGTGCACCTCCGCGCCGAACAGGCACCACGTTCCGGCGCTGAGAAACGCCCAGTCGAGACCTTCACCGGGAGTGGCGACCACGGCAGCCGCCGTGTCATGCCCCGGCGGGCAGATGACCGAAACGCTGGCGGGCAGCCCGATTTCTTCCGCCACGGCGGGGCGCAGCGTGCCGAGGTTGATTCCGGGCTGGACGATGGGCGGCAGAATGGAAGTGGGTAGTTCGAGTTGCCCCATTAGCTCGACGTCCCAATCGCGGCTCTCAGCGCCAACCATCTGGGAGGTGCTGCCGATGGTGTACTCCACGCTCTTGGTCCCGCACAGCCAGTAGTGGAACAGGTCCGGCATCATCAATACGCGGTCTGCGAGCGGAAGCGCGGGCCAACGCCGCTCCTTCAGCGCCATCAACTGGAACAGGGAATTGATCTGCATGAACTGCAGGCCGGTGCGGCGGAACAGCTCGTCGCGGCTCACGCGCTCGCACACTTTCTCCACCATGCCCTCAGTTTGACTATCCCGATAGGCGATGGGGTTACCGAGAAGCGCTCCGTTGCGATCCAGCAGCGCGAAGTCCACGCCCCAGGCATCCACTCCGATGCTGTCCGGCGCTCCGTGCCGCTGGCCGCACTTCCGCAGCCCGGCCAGGATCTCGCTCCAGAGGTGCGGCACGTCCCAATGCAGCGTGCGGCCCCGGTCGTGCGGCAGAAACAACGGCCCGTGCGGGAACCGGTGCACTTCTTCCATCGTCAGCCGGGCGCCCGACGCACCCTCGGCGAGTTGTCCCATCAGCACCCGCCCGCCGCTCGCTCCCAGATCCACCGCTGCCAGCTTCATGGTTACTCCACCCTGAGTCCAACCGACCAACCCGGCCGCCGCGCTGGCCGGATCGAGCGTCAGTTCGGCGCATGCGGTGACGCCCTCCTGCTCACCCCGGCAGTTGTGTCCGGAGCCAGTCCGGCGCGTGGAGGGACCGAGGTGATTCCACTGGGTGACCGGATCGCATCAGGCCAGTATGAAAGCCCGGAACGCGTCAATGGCTGCAGTGTCTGGAAGGACAGGCCGATCACGGGCTCATCGGAAAATCGTCCCGGCAAGAAAGCGCGTCCAACGCAAACGAGAACCGACCTAACTCTCGTATAGACGCAGGGGCTTCCCTGGCGCAGTTCGTGTCCGCTTGACGCGGCATTGGGCGGCGCTCCACGGTTTCACCACAATCGGCGGGTCCCCTGGCCTGGTATTATAGAAATAGTCCACTCCCCACGAGTGGCTTTGGACGGTTCACCACCGGCATCCGGCAGGAGTGCTTACGCATGCGGTTGCGCTACGCAATTTTGATTCCGCTTTTCGGAGTAGGCTCGTGGCTTGGCCACTCGGCGCTGGCGGCGCCCGCCAAGGCAAAGCGGAAGACCACGGTGGCCTCCGCCAAGGCGCCCCAGACGACGCTGGTTAAAGACGTCGTCCCGGTGCTGAACAAGTACTGTGGAAGCTGCCACGGGCCGGGCAAAGAAACGGCGGGCATCGCGATCCACGGGTTCAAAACCGAAGGGGACCTGGTCACCAAGCGGGACCTGTTTGAGCGGATCTCGCACAGCATGCGAACCGGGCACATGCCCCCTAAGGGGCTCCCGCAGCCCACCGCCGCCGAGCGCACCGCGGTGAGCGCGTTCATCGACACCCGCTTCGCCAAGCTGGACTGCGACCTGCGCGATCCGGGCCGGGTCACGATGCGCCGCCTCAACCGCATCGAATACAACAACACGATTCACGACTTGCTCCACGTGAACATCAATCCGGCGGACGACTTCCCCTCGGACGACGTGGGCTACGGCTTCGACAACATCGGCGACGTGCTCACGATTTCCCCGCTGCTCATGGAGAAGTACATGGCTGCCGCGGAAAAGGTGGCGCGGCTGGCCATCCTGGCGCCCGAAGACCGGAAAGGCCCCGTGAATCGTTTCGAAGGCGAGAAGGCGAAGGAAACTTCGGGCGAAGGCGTCATCCGGCCCACGGACCGGCTGTTGGTCTCCTCCGGTGAAGTGCGCCTGGATTACCAGTTCCCGCAGGCGGGCGACTACGTGATCCGCGCCCGTGCCTTCCAGCAGCCCGCCGGCACCGAGCCGGCCAAGATGTCGCTCCGGCTGGACGATAAGGAACTGAAGCTGATTGAAGTCACGGCGCTGGAGAACGCGCCGGCCGTCTACGAGTTCCGCACCAGCTTCCCGGCGGGCAAGCACAAGGTTTCCGCCTACTTCACCAACGACTTCTACGATCAGAAGGCTGCCGACCCGAAGAACAGGGACCGCAACCTGGGCGTCGATTACGTAGAGATCGTCGGTCCGATCGACAACGGGATGGGCGCGGTTCCGGAATCGCACAAGCTGGTCTTCACCTGCGGCTGTAAGCCGGGGCAGAAGCACACGCCTACCTGCGCTAAGACCATTCTTTCCAGCTTTGCGAAGCGCGCATTCCGCCGTCCCGTGAGCGGCGCGGAAGTGGACCGCCTGGTGAAGTACGTCGCCATGGCGGAGAAGGAAGGCGAGAGCTTCGAGCGCGGTGTGCAGTTGGCGATGCAGGCGGTGCTGGTTTCCCCGCACTTCCTGTTCCGCATCGAGCTGGACGCCGACCCGCTGAAACCGAACGTGACCCGGGCGCTGAACGACTACGAGCTCGCCACGCGGCTCTCCTACTTCCTCTGGAGTACGATGCCGGACGCCGAGCTGTTCAAGCTGGCGGATGAAGGCAAGCTGAAGACCCCGCGGGTAACGGCCCAGCAAGTGAACCGGATGCTGAAGGACCCGAAGGCGCACGCGCTAGTGGAGAACTTCGGCGACCAGTGGCTGACACTGCGCACCCTGGCGGCCTTCAACCCGGACCCAAAGCGGTTTCCACAGTGGAACGAAGATCTGCGGAAGTCGATGCTGAAGGAGACCGAGCTCTTCTTCGAAGGCGTGATGAAGGAAGACCGCAGTATCCTGGAGTTCCTGGACGCGGACTATACCTATGTGGACGAGCGGCTCGCGGCGCTTTACGGCATCCCCGGAGTCAGCGGCAAGGAGTTCCGCCGGGTGAAGCTGGACAACGCCGACCGCGGCGGTCTCCTCGGACAGGCGAGCATTCTGGCGATTACGTCTAACCCCACCCGCACCTCACCGGTGAAGCGCGGCAAGTGGGTGCTGGAGCAGATCCTGGGCACGCCGCCCCCGCCGCCCCCGCCGAACGTACCGACGCTGGAGAACCAGGCGAAGCTGACCGGAACGCTGCGGCAGCGAATGGAACAGCATCGCACGAACCCGCTCTGCAACTCGTGCCACCAGCAGATGGACGCGATCGGTTTCGGGCTGGAGAACTTCGACGCCATCGGCGCCTGGCGGACGGCCGATGCCGAAGGGAAGATCGATCCGGCTGGAACGCTGCCGGGCGGTAAGAGCTTCGAAGGCCCGGCTGGCCTCAAGAAGATCCTGAAGAGCCAGGACGAGCAGTTTGTGAAGAACTTCACCGAGCGATTGCTCACTTACGCGCTGGGTCGCGGCGTGGAGCGGTACGACCGCTGCAACCTGGACGCGATGACGCGCAAGATCGAGTCGAACGATTACCGCTTTACGATGGTCGTGCATGAAATCGTGAAGAGCGACGCGTTCCGAATGCGCCGCGGAGACAACGGCGGCCGGTAGTTCATGGCAAAGCGGGGAAATGCGTAAACGAGGAAATGGAAACGCTCGCTAGCTTCCTAATTCTCCGACTACTCCTTTCCCCGGTTATCTCTTGACTGCGCGCAGTTCTTGGAGCCTTCCGGGGGGCTGGATCTTTCATCCGGCGCAAGAAAACTGCTAGACTACCACCGCGGCGATTTACGCAACGAGCAGCCGGGTGGAGTGTCTCAATCAGTGCTTCAACGCACTGGATCTCGAAAGCGTAACAAGCACCGAATCGGTCGCCTGACGCACAGCGTTGTAACGTGAGTGGGAAACGAGGAGAACTGAGTTGAGCACGCAAATTCCACGGCGAACCTTCTTGCGGGGTGTGGGCACCGTGATGGCCCTGCCGCTTCTGGAGGCGATGCTGCCGCAGTCCGTTCTGGCGGCCACGCCGGCCAAGAAGGCGCCCGTGCGGATGGCTTTCTTCTATGTGCCCAATGGCGTCCACCTGCCGGCCTGGCATCCAGGTGGCCAAACCGGTCCCCTCGGCCAACTGCCGGAGACGCTCCAGCCGTTAACCTCCGCCAAGGACTACGTCACGGTGATGACCGGTCTTACCTGCGACAAGGCTCGCCCGAACGGCGACGGAGCAGGGGACCACGCTCGTTCCGCCTCGGCATTCCTTACCGGCTGCCAGCCGCGCAAAACCCCGGGCGCCGACATCAAGGTCGGCATCTCCGTGGACCAGTACGCGGCGCAGCAGGTGGGCAAGAACACCCGCTTCGCTTCCCTGGAGCTGGGATGCGAGCGCGGTGCACAGGCCGGAAACTGCGACTCCGGCTATAGCTGCGCTTATTCCTCCAACATCGCCTGGAGCACCGAGAACACTCCGGTGGCGAAGGAAGTGGACCCGCGCCTGGTGTTCGACCGCCTCTTCGGAAACGGTAACAACGTGGAGATGGCGGAGACCCGCCAGCGCCGCGACCGCTACCAGAAAAGTATCCTCGACTTCGTGCTGGAAGACGCCAAGACGTTGCAGACCCGCCTCGGAGTCAAGGACCAGCAGAAGCTGGACGAGTACTTCACCGGCGTGCGCGAGATCGAGAAGCGCGTGGAGCTGGCAGGCCGCACCATCGACGTGCCGAAGGGCTTCACCCCGCCGACTGGAATCCCGCAGGAGTACGCGGACCACATCAAGCTGATGCTAGACATGCTGGTGCTGGCATTCCAGGCGGACCAGACCCGCGTCGCCACGTTCATGTTCGCGAATGAGGGCAGCAACCGCAGCTACAAGCAGATCAACGTGCCGGAAGGCCACCACGACCTGTCGCACCATGGGAAAGATCCGGGCAAGCAGGCGAAGCTGCAGTTGATCAACCGCTTCCACATGGAGCAGTTCGCCTACTTCGTGGAGAAGCTGCGGTCGATCCCGGAAGCCGGCGGCACAGTGCTCGACAACTCGATGCTCCTCTACGGCTCCGGCATCAGCGACGGCGACCGGCACAACCACGACGACCTCCCAATCCTTATGGTGGGGAAAGGCGGCGGTAAGATTAACGCGGGCCGGCATATCCTCTACCCGGAGAACACGCCGCTCAACAACCTGTTCCTCTCCATGCTGGACGTGATGCAGGTCCCGGTGCACTCCCTGGGTGACAGCACCGGCCGGCTTACGAACCTGGCCTAGGGCTTTCCTCTCGGGTAAGTGAAGAAAAAAACCGCTGCCTTCGGGCAGCGGCTTTTTTTGTTTCTTTGCGTATCCTCCGGCCCCCCGGAAACGTTATCTGCCATGATGTTCCGTTTCCTGTTCTCGATTCCGGTGCGGGCGCTGCCCGCCGGGAGGTCACTCCATGCGCACCTTCGCCCGCGCTCTCGTCCCCGCCGCCCTGCTAACCATTGGGATAGCCACCGCCGCCGCCGCCCAGGTGAGTCTACTACTGAAGACTCAGGAGGGCACCAGCACCGTCACCAACACTGTTGCCGTGAAGCAGGTGCTCACAATTGCCGGCATGGAGGTACCTACCGAATCGCACGTAACCAGCCGCGCTCAGGTTACCACCTCTAAAGCCGCTGCCGACGGCAGCCAAAAGGTCGAGGAGAAGACGACCGGCTTTGCGATCAAGCTTTCTACGCCGGTGGGTAATTTGGACTACGACGTAGAGAAGCCGGACCCCAAGGCTGGCGAAGGCACACCCTTACAGCCGTTAGTGGAGGGACTAAGCGCTCTGAAGGGATTGGCCTACACGGTGGTAGTGAAAGACAACAAAGTTACCGGCGTGGAAGGGATCGAGGAGGCGTTGAGCAAGGTCCCGGTGGCTTCGGCGGAATCTCTAAAGCAGCAGCTCAATCCGGACACGATCAAGCGGGAATGGCAGCAGCACTTCGAAGCCCTGCCTGGCAAGCCCGTGAAGAAGGGGGACACGTGGACGCGCACCGAAGTGATGGGAATCGGCGGCGGACAGACCCTCACTTACGACGTGCAGTATGAGTATCAGGACCCCATCCAGAAGGACGGGCACTCCCTGGACAAGGTTTCGATCGTCTTCACCAACGTGAAATACGCCGTCGAGGGAACGGCGCTCGGAGGTCTCAAGGTTGTCAGCAGTGACCTGAAGGTCGACCAGTCGTTCGGGCAATACCTGCTGGACCGCGAGACGGGCACCATCGTAGAACGCTCCACCAACGTGCACATCACGGGGCCAATGGTGTTCGACTTCAACGGAGCACAACTACCGGGTAAAGTCGATCTCTCGCTCGACGTGAGCACGGTCACGCGTTAGCACTGCCGGAGAGGTGAGCCCGAACAGGTCGTAACCGTTGTAAGGGCGGCGTGTCGTAATGCGCGTCGACTACCCGTAGGTCCTGCAAGAGCTCCCCTCGAACGATGATCAAGATTACCGGAGATGCCGGCCTGACCTGTGACGGTCTCACCCGCCGCGGTTTTTTCCAGGCAGGGGCGCTCGGAGTGGGCGGCTTGCTACTGCCTGACTTCTTGCGTGCCCGCGAGGCGCAGGCGGCGGAAGGTTCGAAGCGGGAAGCCGAGAAGACCGCCGTTATCCTGTTCTGGTGCAGTGGCGGGCCGGGTCACATGGAGACCTGGGATCCGAAGCCGGAAGCCCCCAGCGAATGGCGCGGGCCGTTCGGTGCCATCAACACCAACGTGGCCGGCATCCAGTTCGGCGAATTGATGCCGGAACAGGCGAAGATTGCTGATCACCTGGCCGTGATCCGGACGGTGAGTCACGGTACCGGTGACCACACCAAGGGCAACCACTGGATGCTCACGGGGTGGGAGGGGCCGGACTTCAATGCCGTGGAGCGCGCGCAGCGCAATCCGAGCATGGGGTCGGCAGCGGCGGCATTGCGCGGCGCCAACCGGCCAGGGATGCCGCCCTACGTAGCCGTGCCGCACCTCCGCGGCGGGACGGACAACCTATTCCACTATCACGCCTACGCGGGCGCCGAGTATAACCCGTTCATCGCCAACTCAGATCCGAACGAGAAGGAGTATTCCGTCCGCGATTTGAGCCTGGCACGCGGCCTCAGCTTCCAGCGCTTGCAGAATCGGCGCGCCTTCCTGGAGCGGTTCGACCAACTTCGCTGTGAGGGCGATACGCTGGCCGCCGAGCGAGACGGCGCCTACCAGCGCGCGTTCGACATGCTGACCGGCCCGGAGGCTCGCGCTGCGTTCGATATCAGCCAGGAGTCGGCTGCATCGCGGGACCGGTACGGACGCCATACCTTCGGGCAGAGCGCGCTGCTGGCCCGGCGGCTGGTCGAAGCCGGTGTAACCTTTGTCACGGTGAACTGCGTGCCGTGGGACCATCATGGCACGCCGCCGCAGCTCAAGACGGAGGAGGGCGGCAAGCTGCTGATCCCGCACCTGGACCGCGCGATCGCCGCGCTGGTCACCGACCTACGGGACCGCGGCCTGTTCGACCGCGTGCTGGTGGTCGCGATGGGCGAGTTCGGCCGTACGCCGAAGATGAACCGCGACGCTGGCCGCGATCACTGGGGCGACACTTTCAGTGTGCTGATGGCCAACGGACAGATGAAGATGGGCCAGGCGATCGGATCGAGCAACAAAAAGGGCGAGTATCCCGCGGACAAAGCGTTCTCCCCGCAGGACGTGCTGGCGACCGTCTACCATCACCTCGGCATCGATCCGCACACCGCATCGTTTGTCAACCGCACCGGCCGTCCCGTCTACCTGCTTGACGGCGGCGAACCCATCCGCGAGTTGGTGGGCTGACGGGGATGGAAAGGATGAAGGCAGAAGGATCAAGGATGAGTCCAACCCTGATTGCCCGAATGCCTAAATGCCTAATTACCAGGTGAGTAAGAGTAAGATAAAGAGCAGGAGTAAGATCCTGCCGGTCGGGCAACACCTGAACACCGAAACCCTGAACGCCCTGACCACCGCCGGTTGCACACGCGCCCGCCTCCCGGTAACTCAGCGGTGGAACAAAAAAAGGCCGGATACCCGGTGGCATCCGGCCTAGCTCTTTGAACCGACTCCTGTCCTCTGCCCATGCATGAGCCTGGAGTGCGAGGCGAACCGGATACGCTCGGATCGCCGGAGGAGGAGGCTGGCCGTCACCCCGGCCGGTCTCCGCAATCCACTCCATTGCCGCTGCCTTATAGCCGCGGAACCTCGCCACGAAACCCCAGGAGTTCGCTTGGCACTGATGCGGACCCGGGCTGACGACCCGTAGCACGCCAAACGCCCCGCAGGAATCCCTGCGAACGCAGGCATACTCTGGGAGCGGGAGAACCAGATGCCCATCAGCGGCGTCTAATCTGCAATCAGCCGGATGGACTCCTCGATGGATCTAACCATGAAGTACCTTTGTGCTCCTCGCGCCGTGCGCACCACCTCCTTGACGCTTGCACTGGCGGTGCTTACCCCCTATCTCGCGGCGCCGGCGTATGCCGCTGCCGAGTTGGGTGCTCCAGCCATTTCACCCGCGGCGTCTGACTCCGTAGTTGCGGCGAAGTCGCTGTGTGTGGTGGACTTCAGCAATCTCTCGGGCCCTGGGAGAGCGGGGCTGGGACGCGTGGCGGCCGGTCAGTTTGCGAGCCAGCTCAGTGAGATGCACCTTTGGACCGTGGCTTCAGATTCGCGCTTACAGGAAGGGGTCGCGAGGTTGAAGCTGGTGATGCCGTTGGATCGGGCGGCTCGCGTGCGCCTTGCGGCCGACTCTGGGGCGGAGCAGGTTGTTTACGGCACGATCACCACGGCGCGCATTCAGGAAAAGCCATCGCGGCAGGCCTACGTGCGCATGATGGTACTCGTGGAAGACGCCAAGAGCGGCGAACTGCTCCAGGGCGCGATCTCGGAAGGGACCAGCGGCATCAACCTGCCGGCGACCGTGGGTAACGACCAGTTGTATTCGGAAGCGGTTACTAACGCGGCGGCCAGCTTCGCGCGCTACCTCGCAGAGCCCAAAGTTCCGGAGCTAGTGGGTCCGCCAGCACCTGCAAGTCTTCCTGCGGACAGGAGCATTCAAGAAGATGCCCCGGCTCCACAACGCGAACCTTTGGCCTCGGCGACCCGGATTGTTACGGACAAGGAAGCGAAGCAGGTATTCGCCAGCGTAAGCAGCCCGGACCCGGTAGTGATCGATATTCCGCATACGGGTCTGGAAGCGAGCGGCGCCGTGCGCCGGCCGCTGCTTTCGAACCGCACCTTGAAGCTGTTGGTCGGCGGAATTCTCTTCGCCGGGCTACTCTACCTGGGTGGAGCCGGCGGTATCGGCTCCACGCGGCCGTTCTGAGCCCAGCCTCGTGCAACTCCGGCACTGGCGTTGCGCCTTCCCTGCCGCATGTCGTTCGCGTCGCGGCACGGTGAGGCGCTGATCCCGCAGCCCGCCGGGATTTCGGCTCGGTAGGTTGGGGGCCGCACGCGGTATAACCGTAACCGTGTGCGCCATCGCCTCGTTACGGAGCCAGCCCAGCATGTCCATGATGCCCGAATCCGCCACTCTCGATAGTCGAACCCGCATCGGAGTTCTCACCGGTGGCGGGGATGCCCCCGGCCTGAACGCAGTCATCCGCGGCGTGGTGAAGGCTGCGTCGCAGTTGGATTGGGAAGTGGTGGGATTCGAGCGAGGATACGAGGGGCTCCTCCCGCCGGCGAGTTACCGGCTCCTCACCAACGAGAATACCAAGGGCATCCTGCACCTGGGCGGTACGATTCTCGGTACGGTTAACCGGGGTCACTTCACGGCGAAGGTGGGCACGGGTGAGACACGGCAGTGCGACGCCGGCATCCTGGAAGCCGCGCGTGCTACGTGCGAAGAGTTGGAATTGCGCGGCCTCGTTTGCATCGGCGGCGACGGAAGCCTCAGCATCGCCCAGCAGTTATTTGACATTGGCGTGCCGGTGGTCGGAGTACCCAAGACGATCGACAACGATCTGGAGTGTACCAAGTCGACCTTCGGGTTCGAGAGTGCCGTGGCGTTCGCAACCGAGGCACTGGACCGCCTGCACCCGACGGCGGCGTCCCACGAGCGGGTGATGGTGGTGGAGGTGATGGGTCGCCATGCCGGCTGGATCGCCATCCATGCCGGCATCGCCGGCGGTGCGGACGTGATCCTGATCCCCGAGATCGAGTGGAACCTCGAAGGAGTGCTCCGTAAGATTCGCCAGCGCCAGGAATCGGGACGCAAGTTCACGATCATCGTGGTAGCGGAAGGCGCTCGGTGGCCCGACGGCGATCTCATGGCGCAGGCGACCTCAAGCGCAGTGCTGGGAGAGATGCGGCTTGGCGGTATCGGTCACCGGCTCGCGCTCGTACTGGAGTCGCTGTGCGGACAGGAGGCGCGGCACGTGGTATTGGGACACCTCCAGCGCGGCGGGCCACCCACCACCTTCGACCGCCTCCTGGCGACGCGTTTCGGAGTGAACGCGGTGCGGCTCATCGTGGAGGGACGCTTCGGACGGATGGTCTCATACCAGCCACCGGAAACGCTGGACGTGCCCATCGAGCAAGCCATCGACAAACTCAGCACGGTACCGCCGAACGGCGACCTCGTCCGCACCGGCCGCGGCCTCGGCATCTCCTTCGGTGACGGCTAGCGGAGCGCGATGTTCTCCACACGGAGTACAAGTAGTCACCCTGCTGGCCGGACGGCTGAACGGTAGAGGAACGGTCTCCCGCCCCGGCGTATTGTCTCATGTCCGACTCTCGGTCGAGAGGTCCGGCAGACAATGCGGTCTCGCCAGTGCGCCGGCAGGGAGCATTCCTCGTGTTTCGTCTCACCCCATTTCAACCACTTCCTCTCCTGGGTGTGTTCCTGGCTGGTGCCGTGGCGCTAACTGACGTCGCCGTGATCGGCGTCAACCCCAGAACGCAGGCGCAGACTAGAGCGCGCGTGAGCGCCCAACTGGCGCAGTTGCCGCTGAGCTTTGAACCCAACCAGGCGCAATCGGAGGGTCCGGTACGGTTTCTCTCCCGCGCCTCCGGCGGGACCTTGCTGCTCTCCGGCGCCGAATCCGTCCTGCGCCTGCGAAAGAGTGAAGTCAAAGTCAAGCTCCGGAACAGCAACCCTTCGGCGCGCGTGAGCGGCGCCGATCCGCTGCCCGGAAAGGTCAATTACTTCCTGGGAAACGATCCAAAGCGCTGGCGGCGCAATGTGCCCCTCTACGCAAAGGTGCGCAGCAGTGACGTTTATCCGGGGATCGACGCCATCTACTACGGTGGCGGCGGTGAACTGGAGTACGACTTTGTCGTCCATCCGGGCGCCGATCCGGACCGCATCCGGCTTCAGGTCTCGGGCGCCGAACGCGTGGAGATCAATCCGGCGGGAGATCTGGTCCTCCACACGGCGGATGGCCCGGTGCGCCAACACCGGCCACACGTCTACCAGGAGCGCGGCGGGACGCGACAGCCGGTCGGGGGCGAATACGTCCTGGCGCAGGCGGCCGTTGCGGGTGACGGCAGTGCCGCCGAGGTGAGCTTCAAAGTGGGAGATTATGATCGCGGGCAACCGCTGATCATCGATCCGGTGATCACCTACTCCACTTACCTGGGAGGTGATGGGGCAACGGCGCTTGACGATGGCAACATCGCGGTTGACGACTCCGGGAACGCCTACCTGACGGGCACCACCTCCGCGCTCGATTTCCCGACTTCGCCTGGAGCCTTCGATCTCACGTTCTCCGGCGGTTCCGAGGATGTGTTCATTACGAAGCTAGATACCAACTCTAGCGGGGCCGCGTCGCTTGTGTACTCCACTTATATCGGCGGGAATAGTGTGGAATATCCGGTATTCAAAGGTCATATCGGAATCGCCCTGGGCGCAGACGCGAGTGTTTACGTGGCCGGCAATACGGTTTCACCCGACTTTCCGACGACGCCAGGAGCGTATGATCGATTCCTTGACCTCTCTCAATATGTCGGTAACCCCGATGGCTTCGTAGCTAGAATCGATCCTACCGGCTCGGACCTCATTTATTCGACGCTATTCGGAGGCAAGTGGACGGATCAGGTCGCTGGCGTGGCGGTTGACCCGTTCGGCAATGCATACATTACAGGGTGGGCACAAGACGAGATTCCGCACACTCCGGGCGCCGTGGATGCTGCGGATGGCAACCAGTCCCGTGCGGGCTTTGTGGCGAAGTTAAACCCCTCTGGGACCTCGCTCGTCTATTCCGCGCGGATAGGGGGTTGGAAGGGAGACAACTGGCTCAATGCCATCGCCATTGATGCGGCCGGTGCAGCCTATATCACCGGAGTAACCGGCGCATCCAACTTTCCAGTAACCGCCGGTGCTTACGATACAACCTTCCACCCAGGTGGTAAGGCATTTGTGACCAAGCTCAGCCCGAGCGGTAGCTCTCTCGTATTCTCTACCTATCTCGGGCCCAATTCCGCAGGTTGGCCCACGGGCTACGCAATCGCCGTGGGTAACAATGGGTGGGTTTATGTAGTAGGGGAAACCAGCCAGGCTGACTTTCCCGTCACGCCGAATGCCTTTCAGCCGAACAAGATCCCTTCCGGCACCCCTTCCAATTTTGTGGCGGTCTACCTGAGCGTCCTCAATTCAGCTGGCTCGGACCTCGTCTATTCAACGTATATTAGTTCCGGTGAGGCCGTATTTAAGCCTAACCTGACCGTCGACGACGAAGGCTTAGCCCATGTTACCGGTCTTACTAACTCGGATGAGTTTGCCCTCAAGAACCCGTTAAAGTCGGCCTTTGCGGAGTCACCTGACTACTGTGACGCGTTTGTCGCAATCGTCGACCCAAACCGGGCCGGCGACTCTTCACTTCTTTTCTCAACCTTGCTTGGTGGAACGGCGGGAGACTGGGGCGAAGGAATTGCGGTTGATCAGGCAGGCTCAATCTTTGTTATTGGAGTCACTTACTCTGACAACTTTCCGGTGCTGAATGCGTTTCAGCTCCCCCTCCCAAGACCCGGCCCGCATGGGTTCCTCACCCGCCTCGATCTGGGTCCGAGACCGGAACCTCCGAGCAACTTGACCGCCGCCGCCATTTCATCTACCGACGTGAGGCTTACCTGGTCCGACACGAGCGAACTGGAAACCGGGTTTCAAGTGGAGCGCGCCGCCCCGTCGCAGCCTTTAAACTGGGTTACGACTACAGAAGCCAACGTAACCACCTTTCAGGACGAAGGGTTGGACCCGAATACCACGTATCGCTATCGTGTGCGAGCTATCGGCGCTGGTCCTTCCTCCGCCTATACACCCATCGCAACGGTCACCACGTTGACGGCGCCTCCAGCGCCGGCGTCGAACCTCAGCGTGCAACTCGCGGCCGTGGCGACGACACTCCTCCAGTGGCAGGACAACAGCGACGAATCCGGCTTCCGCATCCTGCGCTCCACCGACAACTTCGCGACCTCTACGACGATTGACGTAGCGGCCGGGCAGACTACCTACACCGAGTCGGGGCTGGCCAGGAACACGCGCTATTCGTATCGAGTGGTCGCCTTCAGCCGGAATGCGGACGGGGTGGTTTCGGATGCACCGCCGAGCAACGTCGCGTCGGTCTTGACGGCGCCAGCGAACCCGACGGACCTCGCCGTGGCCGCGGTCGGCGATACCCAGTTGCGGCTTACCTGGACGGATGGGAACCCGGCGGGAGGCACTTCGACTTTCGAAGTATGCCGTTCTTCGGACGTCAGCAGCTATCCGGAGGTGGCTACCGCGACCGTTTCCGGCGGCGCATCCGGGCAGCAGCAGACCTATCTGGAAAATGGGTTGTCCGCGAACACACAGTACTTTTACCGGGTGCGCGCGGTCTCCACGCCGGGACCGAACACCGTTGGCGGCGGCGGGTCCGGCTATGCGGGTCCGGCTATGCGGGTCCGGTGAGCGGGCTCACGCGGCCGGCTCCAGTCACCACGCTCGTGGCAGCGGCGATCCTGGGAACTACCGGAGTGCATCTCACGTGGACCGATCCCAATCCGGGAGG
>Ga0255338_1001137_pt1 | contig 55939 bp, 54 predicted proteins | sample MeOH1_35cm_T4_19_FD_203715 | JGI IMG/M metagenome (GOLD analysis project Ga0255338, IMG submission 203715) | Sandy soil microbial communities from University of British Columbia, Vancouver, Canada - MeOH1_35cm_T4_195 | ecosystem: Engineered > Artificial ecosystem > Sand microcosm > Unclassified ... | reverse complement strand
TAGGGCGAACGCATCGCCATCTCGATCACCGAGACGATCCGGAACTGACCTGCTTTCTTATAAATACTTAAAAAATACGTGAAATAAGTAATAGTACGTCCGGATATTGAATTATTCGGGCGCTTGTCCTATTTCTACGGGAATTAGACCGCGCACCCTCGTGGGGCGTTCAACCCGTTGGCTCCCGTCAGGAGACATCATGCTTCCCATCGTGCTCGATGTCGGCGCGCTCCGGATCGTGCTGGTCGGGGAGGGCGAAGCCGGTCTGAAGCGGCTGGAGCTTCTGGATGCTGCCGGGGCCGCCAATGTGGAGGTCTATTCCAGGGCGCTGGAAGGGGCTCTGGCGAGCCGGGCCGGTGCAAGGCTGAAGGGTGCCAGGCCCTCCAGGGAGGCGCTGGAGGCCGCAGGGCTGGTGCTTATCGCCGGTCTCGACGAGGCCGAGTCGGAGGCCTTGGCCGCTGCCGCCCGAAAGGCGGGACGGCTGGTGAATACGGAAGACCGGAAGCCGCTTTGCGACTTCCACATTCCTTCGACCGTCCGGCGGGGCGACCTGCTGCTGACGGTGTCTACCGGGGGGCAGTCTCCCGGCCTCGCGCGGCGCCTCCGGCGCTATCTCGAGGGACTGTTCGGGCCGGAATGGTCCGGGCGGCTCAAAGAACTGGCGGAGCGCCGCGAAGCCTGGCGCGCGGAGGGCCTCGAACTGTCCGAAGTCGGACGGCGTAGCGAGGCCTATATCGAGGAAGAAGGTTGGCTCCCATGACAGTCATTCAGCTCAAGAGCCACGAGAACCGGGCCGCCGCCATGGATGCCGCGACCGTCACGTCGCCGCGCCTGACGGACCTGCGAACGCGCTATCAGGGCCTCAGCGGGCAGGCGCTGCTCGAAGTCATGATCAGGCAGGAGTTCGCGGGCAAGATCGCGGTCGTTTCCTCCTTCGGCGCCGAATCGGCCGTGCTCCTGCACATGGTGGCCGAGATCGATCCGACGACGCCGGTCATCTTTCTCAATACGGGCAAGCTTTTCGGCGAAACGCTGCGCTATCGCGACAGGCTGCAGGAGCGCCTCGGCCTGACCGATATTCGCGCGGCCGGACCCCATCCTGCCGATCTGGCGGCGCGGGATCCGAACGGCACGCTCTGGAACGGCGATCCCGATGCCTGCTGCTTCGTCCGCAAGGTTCTGCCGCTCGAACGCGCGCTGAAGGGCTTCGAGGCTTCGATCACGGGCCGCAAGCGCTTCCAGACCTCGGCCCGGACCAGCATGGACCCGATCGAGGAGGAGGCCGTGCGCGGCACGGGCGAGCCCGGAAGCGCCACGGGAACCCGTTTCAAGCTCAATCCTCTGGCCTTCTGGGGCCAGGAGGAGCTGGAGCGCTATACCGACGCCAACCGGCTGCCGCGGCACCCGCTGGTCAAGGACGGCTACCTCTCGATCGGCTGTATGCCTTGCACCGAACGCGTGCCGGAAGGGGGCAGCTACCGCGACGGGCGCTGGGTTGGCCGCGACAAGGACGAGTGCGGCATCCACCTTCCCCTCAACACGGGCGGCGACGGCATCTGACCGGCTTTCGGTTATTCACCGAATTCGTCAATTTGCAGCTTGAGTACCCGGAAGGGATTTGTTACATCGGCGCATCCCAAGTCATGCGCGGTCGTGGCGGAATTGGTAGACGCGCAGCGTTGAGGTCGCTGTGGGGCAACCCGTGGAAGTTCGAGTCTTCTCGACCGCACCATGACCTTGGGACGAAAATGAAAAGCCGGCTCGCACCTCAAGCGGCCGGCTTTTTCTTTTGGCGCCTCGTCGCGCGAGGGGATTGCACGTCGGCTGGCGAGGCGGCGGCAAATAACGCACACTCGCAACCCATTCTCCGCCGTCCGGGGTCCGCCGACCGGGGCGGCCGCGACCCACCGGGGCCTTCATGCGTTCGTCTTCGTTTCCTCCTTTCGTCTTTTGCCGACATGCCTCGGTCGCTGCCGCGCTGCTGGCGGGTCTTGCCGGGCCCGCCTGGGCCGATGGCTGGCGCGAAGGCGCGCCGATGACGACGGCGCGGGCGCATGCGGGCGCGGCGCTTCTGGGCGAGGATATCTATGTGGTCGGCGGCGGCAGCGCGTCAGGCCCGCGCTCACTCACCGAGGTCTATGACACGATCGGCGATATCTGGCGGGCGGATGTGGCGCTGCCCGTGGGTCTCGAACAATTCGGCATGGCGGCGAGCGGCGAACGAATCTATGTCGCGGGCGGTTATGCGGCGGGCGGAACGCGCGAAGCGCCGACGCTGGAAGAAAGCGCCGCCACCTGGGTCTTCGACCGCGCGGGCGGCGGTTGGCGCGGTGTCGCGCCCATGCCTGCGCCGCGCGTCGGTCTTTCGCTCGTTGCCGCAGGCGGCAAGCTCTATGCGCTGGGCGGCAGAGGCGCGGATGCGGGCCGCGTCTTCATATACGATCCGGCGGAAGACCGCTGGACTGTCGCGAAGGCGAACATGCCCGCACCACGCGGCGGCGCCGCGATCGTCGCGCTGGGCAGTGAAATCTACGTCATTGGCGGGCTCGAAAACCGCGCGCCCACAGCTCGCGTCGACATTCTCGACACGGAGACGGGCGCCTGGCGCATCGGGCCATCTCTGCCGCTGCCGCGCGAAGGCCATGTCGCAGCCGTGCTGGACGGCAAGATCCATGTCACGGGCGGACAAAGCCTTTCGCCGCCCAGAACTTTCGCGGATCACTTCGTGCTCGATGGCGGCATATGGGTGAGGGCGGCGCCGCTGCCGACGCCGCGCCACGCCGCCATTGCGGCCGCGATGGGCCGCAAGCTCTTCGTCATCGGCGGGAGTCCGGGCGCGGGCGTCTTTACGGTCTTTACGCAAACCGATGCGGTCGATATCTACGTTTCAGGCAAATAGAACATCAAGAAAGCCGCCGACATGTCTTCAGCGAATTTCCAGTCCCTCGATTTCGATCTCGGCGAAACCGCCGACATGATCCGAGACACGGTGCGCGCCTTCACGGCCGACAAGATCACGCCTCGCGCGGCGGAGATCGACCGCACCAACCAGTTCCCTCGCGACCTCTGGCCGGAACTCGGCAATCTCGGCCTTCTCGGCATCACGGTGGAAGAGGAATTCGGCGGGGCGGGGCTTGGCTATCTCGAACATGTCGTGGCGATGGAAGAGATCAGCCGCGGCTCGGCGAGCATCGGTCTTTCCTATGGCGCCCATTCCAATCTCTGCGTCAATCAGCTGCGCCGCTGGGGCACCGTCGCGCAGAAGAACAAATATCTGCCGAAGCTCATTTCCGGCGAACATGTCGGCGCGCTGGCCATGTCTGAGCCGGGCGCGGGCTCGGATGTCGTCTCCATGCGTCTCAAGGCCGAGAAGAAGAGCGACCGCTATGTCCTCAACGGCAACAAGATGTGGATCACCAACGGGCCGGATGCTGAAACGCTGATCGTCTACGCCAAGACCGATCCGCAGGGCGGCCCCCGCGGCATTACGCCTTTTATCATCGAGAAGGGCTTCAAGGGTTTCACCCCGGCGCAGAAACTCGACAAGCTCGGCATGCGCGGCTCGAACACGGCGGAACTTGTTTTCGAGGATTGCGAAGTGCCCGAGGAAAACGTGCTCGGCAAGGTGAACGAAGGCGTCCGCGTGCTGATGTCGGGTCTCGATTATGAGCGCGCCGTGCTTTCCGGCGGTCCGCTCGGCATCATGCAGGCTTGCATGGATGTGGTCGTGCCTTATGTGCATGAGCGCAAGCAGTTCGGCGAGCCTATCGGCACGTTCCAGCTGATGCAGGGCAAGCTCGCCGACATGTATTCGACCATGAATGCCTGCCGCGCCTATGTCTATGCGGTGGCGAAGGCTTGCGATCGCGGACAGACGACGCGCAAGGACGCGGCGGGCGCGATCCTTTATGCCGCCGAAAAGGCGACATGGATGGCGCTCGAAGCGTTGCAGACGCTGGGCGGCAATGGATATATCAACGACTATCCCACGGGCCGGTTGCTGCGCGACGCCAAGCTCTACGAGATCGGTGCGGGCACCAGCGAAATCCGCCGTATGCTGATTGGTCGCGAACTTTTCAACGAGACTGCATGATGACCGTCGACGCCGTTTTCGACGTCAAAGGCAACGTCGCCCATAGCACCGCCTATGCAGCGGGGCCGTGGGATCCGTCGATGCAGCATGGCGGCGCGCCGTCGGCGCTCGTCGCATGGGTGGTCGAGAACATCCCGACCGCAGCGCCCATGCAGGTTGCGCGGATGACCATCGACCTGTTGCGGCCCGTGCCCATCGCGCCGCTGGAAATCCGCTCGGAGGTCGTGCGCGAGGGAAAGAAGATCCAGCTTTGCGCGGTGAGCCTTCTCGCGGGCGGGAAGGAATGCGTCCGCGCCAGCGCGCTGAAGATCAGGGCGACCGAATATCCCGAGCTCAATGGCGTGACCGAGGCCCCGGTGAGCATTCCGTCGCCTGCGGAGTCTTCGCCGCTTGACGAAATCGTGCGCCGCAGCAGCGGCTTCATCTCGGGGCTTGAGGTGAAGAATGCCGTCGGCAATTTCGGCCTGCTAAGCGCCGGTGGGCCTGCGGCCTGCTGGTTCCGCGCGATCAGGCCGATCGTCGGGGGCGAGGCAAACACGCCGCTGATGCGCGCGGCCATGACCTCCGATTTCTGCAATGGCGTTTCGTCCGTGCTCGATCAGGGCTGGACCTTCCTCAATGGCGACCTGTCGATCAACTTTGCCCGCATGCCGGTGGGCGAGTGGATCGCGCTCGACGCCGAAACATGGATCGACGAGCGCGGCGTCGGCATCGCGGCGGGCAAGCTTGCGGATGAACGCGGCTATTTCGGCCGCGCCATCCAGAGCCTCGTCGTCGAGAAGCGCTGACCGCTACTTCACCAGCCCCAGCTTGCGGAAAGCGAGGGGCGCGAGACCCGTCATGTAGAAGGCGAGGGTGGCATTGATCGCATATCGTGCCGCAGTGCTGTCCGCGGCCAAGGCTTGGGCCGCATGGTTGAGGCCAGACTGGATCGCGAAGAGGACTGCGAGGCCCGCCACGCCCATGGGCGCGCAAATCCACCAGACGGGGAGCACCGGCTCGGCAGGCGCGAGCTTGCGATCCATATTCGCGCCGAGGACCCAGCCGAAGAGAAGCGCGAGGACGCCTATCGTGCTGTCCGGGCTATGCCCGTTCGGCCATGTAGCGAAGAGAACTGCGCCGGCGATGAGGATGATCGCGAGATGTGTGAGCAGCGGCCAGTTGCGCGCTGGCTGGAGTTTCGGTGAAAGCAGCCAGGCGAAGACGGCGAGGCCGACGACGGCAAGCCCCATGCCTGTGAGCACATCGTCCACGTCATGGACACCCAGATAGACGCGGCTGAAGCAGACGCCCGCAATGATGATCGCGGCGACGATATAGGCCCATGCGCGGCGGATTTCCCAGGCGATCAGCGTCCACATCGCTGAGGCGACCTGCGCGTGCCCGCTCGGCCTGCCATATGAGCCGCCGACACGCTCATCCAGCCAGTATTTCGGATCGGGCCGCGGATCCTGCCAGAGATCCTTGAGCCAGCCATTGAGGATGGCGGTGATGGCGATGAGCACCGTCATGCGCATGGCGCGATCTCGGCCCCAGAACCAGTAGGCGAGCGGCAGGGCAATCAGAAAGAACGTCGAGTAGCCGAGCCACGTAAAGCCATTGGCGATTGACGTAGCGGTATCGCTCCTGAGCGGCAGCACCCAGTCCATGTTGTGCAGAAATTCCACGCGAACTTTCCCCCCTGATGCGTTTGGGCTAGTGTTCCCCCGAATCCAAGCCTCCTGTCCAATCTAACGTGGAATCGCAGCCATGACACAGAGCCGTACGAGCACCGACCCGATCGTCATCGCAAGCGCGGCGCGGACCCCCATGGGCGGGTTCCAGGGCGCGCTGGCGGACATCTCCGGCCCGGATCTCGGCGCAGTCGCGGTGCGCGCGGCGGCGGAGCGGGCGGGGCTCTCGTCCGGCGCCGTCGACGAAGTGATGATGGGCTGTGTGCTCTCGGCCGGCGCGAAGCAGGCGCCCGCGCGGCAGGCGGCGCTCAAGGGTGGCCTCGACCAGTCGACGACCTGCACCACGGTGAGCAAGGTCTGCGGTTCGGGCATGAAGGCCATCATGCTCGCCCATGATGCGCTGGCGCTTGGACATGGCGACGTCATCATCGCGGGCGGCATGGAAAGCATGACCAACGCGCCGTACCTGCTGACCAAGGCGCGCGGTGGCTACCGCCTCGGCCATGGCGAGGTGAAGGACCACATGTTCCTGGACGGCCTCGAGGATGCCTATGAAGGCCGGTTGATGGGCACCTATGCCGAAGAGACGGCGAAGCACTATCAGTTCTCTCGCGAGGCGCAGGACGCCTATGCGCTCGAGTCGCTTGCCCGCGCCAAGCGCGCCATCGAGGGCGGCAGCTTCGCGCCTGAGATCGTTCCCGTCGCGGTGCAGAGCCGCAAGGGCGAGATCGAGGTCGCGCAGGACGAGCAGCCGCTGAAGGCCGACCCCGCGAAGATCCCGACGCTGAAGCCTGCCTTTGCCAAGGACGGCACGGTGACGGCGGCGAATGCAAGCTCGATTTCCGACGGTGCGGCCGCGCTCGTTCTGATGCGTCTTTCGGAAGCGGAAAAGCGCGGCCTGAAGCCGCTCGCCGCGATCCGTGGCCATTCCGGCTTCGCGCAGGCGCCCGCCTGGTTCACCACGGCGCCAGTCGGTGCGATCAACAAGCTTTTCGAACAGACGGGCTGGAAGGCATCCGACGTCGATGCCTATGAGATCAACGAAGCCTTCGCCATCGTCGTCATGGCGGCGATGAAGGAGATCGGTCTCAGCCATGACAACATCAACGTCTATGGCGGCGCGACGGCGCTGGGCCATCCCATCGGCGCGTCGGGCGCGCGCATCGTCGTGACGCTGCTCAACGCGCTGAAGCAGGGCGGTGGCAAGCGCGGCGTCGCCTCGCTTTGCATCGGCGGTGGCGAAGCGACAGCGCTTGCGGTCGAACTGATGTAATCAGGCGGCGGCTTTCGCCAGCGTCGCCTTGACGTGTTCGGCGAGCGCGATGAGGCCATTGAGCGGGCGGATGAGCACTTCGATGTGCTTCATCCGCGCGTTCTCATCCACCGTGATGCGGTCGATGCCCTTCAGATTGACGTCGCCGATCCTCGTCTCGAATTCGAGGATGATGTCGCGTCCGTCGATCCATTCCTTCTTGTAGACGAAATCCTCGAAGCCCTCGTTGACGGCATTGAGGATCGAGATCACATAGGCCTTTGAATATTTCGGCTTGTAGAAGGCGGGCGAGGAAATGCCCGCATCCTCGGCGACGAGATCGTCAAGAAGCTCCGGCGTCGGATTTTCCATATAGGCGTACCAGCGCGTGAGAAACGCCTTTGCTTCTCTGGACATTTTTCCTCCCTCTATGTCGTCACGCCGTCGAGTACGAGGCGCGTGTGAATGTCGATGAGCTTCTTGCGGCTGACGCGACCTTTTGGATCGTACCACGTGCAGATACCCGTCAGCATGGCGAGAAGGGCGTAGGCCGTCACGCGGATATCCGAGACTGCGAATAGCTTTTTTGCCGCTCCCGCCTTCAGAATTTCGCACAGCCGGTCTTCATATGCGCGGCGCAGCGTCACAATGGCCTTGCGGTTTTTCGGGGTCAGGCTTCTCAGCTCAGCCGAGCCGATGAAAACCTCGCGCTTGCGCTCGATGTGATAGTCGAGATGGAAGGCGACGAAGGCCCTGAGCCGTTCGACGGGCCCTTCGACGCCTTCGAGTTCCGCATCGACGCGGGCGAGCAGCGTCACCATGTGATTGTGGATGAGGTCGAAGAGGAGATCCTGCTTCGTCTCGATATGGTTGTAGAGTGAGCCCGGCTGAAGACCGACCTTGGCCGCGAGTTCCCGAAGGCTCATCGCTTCGTAACCGGCGGTATAAATAAGGTCGAGGCCCGCCTCGTTGATGGCGGCCAGCGTTTTCGGGCCGGAGGAACCTCTGGTTCTGCTCATTGTGCCTGGACTTGTGGGCTACAGGAAACGAACGTATGATCGTTTTTATACTAGTCCGGCCCCATCTTCAATCATCCGGTCGCGCCCATGTCCATCCTCAAGACCAACATCAATTCGCGCGACGCGCGCTTCAAGGAAAACGCCGACGCCATGTCGCGTCTCGTGGCCGATCTGGCGGCGGAACGGACCAAGGCGGCGGAAGGCGGCGACCTGCGCTCGCGGGAGCGGCATGTCAGTCGCGGCAAGCTCCTGCCGCGCGATCGCGTTCACGGGCTCATCGATCCGGGTACGCCGTTTCTTGAGCTTTCGCCCATGGCAGCGCATGGCATGTACGGCGAAGCGATCAACGCGGCGGGCATCATCACCGGAATCGGTCGCGTGGCAGGGCAGGAATGCGTCATCGTCTGCAACGATGCGACGATCAAGGGCGGTACCTATTATCCGGTCACGGTGAAGAAGCATCTGCGCGCGCAGGAAGTCGCGCTGGAAAACAATCTGCCATGCTTCTACCTCGTCGATAGCGGCGGCGCGAACCTGCCGAACCAGGCGGAGATTTTTCCAGACCGCGAGCATTTCGGCCGCATCTTCTACAATCAGGCGCGCATGTCCTCGAAGGGCATTCCGCAGGTGGCCGTCGTCATGGGTTCCTGCACGGCGGGCGGCGCCTATGTGCCAGCCATGTCGGACGAAACGATCATCGTGCGCAAGCAGGGCACCATCTTCCTCGGCGGCCCGCCGCTGGTGAAGGCGGCGACGGGCGAAGTGGTAACGGCGGAAGATCTCGGCGGCGCAGATGTTCATTCGCGCAAATCCGGTGTCACCGATCATTACGCTATGGACGATAATCACGCGCTTGCCATCGCGCGTCAGATCGCCTCGACGCTCAACCGCCAGAAGCATGTGAACATCCCACTTTCGGAGCCGGTTGCGCCGCTTTACGACGAGGCGGAACTCGATGGCGTCGTGCCGCATGCGCTTTCGATCCAGTACGATGTGCGCGAGGTCATTGCGCGGCTGGTCGACGGTTCGGAATTCGATGAGTTCAAGGCGCTTTACGGCACGACCGTCGTCACCGGCTTTGCCAAGCTTCACGGTATTCCCATCGGTATCGTTGCGAATAACGGTATTCTCTTTTCGGAATCGGCGTTGAAGGTCGCGCATTTTGTGGAGCTTTGTTGCCAGCGCCGCATCCCGCTTCTGTTCCTTCAGAACATTGCGGGCTTCATGGTCGGCCGCGAATATGAGACGGGCGGCATCGCGAAGGACGGCGCGAAGATGGTGACGGCGGTCGCCTGCGCCGATGTGCCCAAGATCACGCTGGTCATCGGCGGCTCTTACGGCGCGGGCAATTACGGCATGTGCGGTCGCGCCTATTCACCGCGCTTCCTGTTCACATGGCCTAACGCGCGTATTTCCGTCATGGGCGGCGAGCAGGCGGCGAGCGTTCTCGCCACAGTGAAGCGCGAGGGCATGGAAGCGCGCGGCGAAAGCTGGAGCGCGGAAGAGGAAGACAGCTTCAAGTCGCCCATCCGTGCCCAATATGAGAAGGAAGGGCATCCTTACTTCGCAACTGCGCGGCTCTGGGACGACGGCATCATCACACCCCGCGAAACGCGCCGCGTCCTCGCGCTCGCTTTCTCCGCCACGCTCAACACGCCCGTACCGGAAACGCGCTTCGGCGTGTTCCGCATGTGAGGAGTCATGCCTGATTTTGAAAAAATTGCGCCCATGTTTGCTGTGCTTTCGACAGCATCGCTGATGGCTGGAATTGTTTTCGACGTGGGGTATTTTTCGTACGTCGGATTTGAATATCTCTACTATCTCAATATCGAAGATCATCTTGAGTCGGCAATAATCTGGGCGCCTACAATCGTCTTCACGGCTTTTGGCATCTATTTTAGCGGCTTTTCACACGAGATGTTGAGCAGGACAACGGTTCGTGTGCTGAAAACACCCGGTCGTCCTCACAAGGTCCTCGCTTACGTCATACATCAGCTGCCAATCCTAATTGGTATGTCCTCTCTACTTCTTGCTGGGTCGATTTCTTCCGCTGCCTACGGACGACAAGATTTTGGTTTGTTGATGGGGCTTTCCTTGCTCGTCGTCCTATTTCTAATAGTGCGGTATGTGCTGTCGAAAATTGCGACGGTTGTCGTTATCCCCCGCATTCCCGCGTATGCCGCCCTTACAATTTTAGCCGGTATTCTCTTGTTCAACTTGGGTAGCTATTGGGGGGCGAAAGATGTTGCCCGAGCAGCGGATAATCCGAGCGAGTTCAAAATGTCCGATACAAATCGGAGGCTATTAGGCGTCGTGCGCCCAATTAGCCAAGGGGTTATCACAGTCGATCCTACAAATCAGACGATTTCTATGCTCCGATTTGACGGCTTTGTGAGCATCTCAAGAAAGAAGACTGATCTATACATCGATGAAAATGCGAAAGATGGAAAGTCAAAAATCCTGAATTGGCTGGAGGGTGTGTGGAGGAAAGTTCATGAGAATTAAATCGCTCCTCATCGCCAATCGCGGCGAAATCGCTGCGCGTGTAACGCGTACGGCGAAGCGTCTCGGACTTCGCACGGTTGCCGTCTACTCCGACGCCGATGCGGGTGCCTATCATGTCAGGCAGGCAGACGATGCCGTTCACATCGGTCCGGCCGCGGCAAAGGACTCCTATCTCGTCATCGAGAAGATCATCGAGGCGGCGAAGCGTTCGGGTGCAGAAGCTGTCCATCCGGGTTATGGCTTTCTCTCCGAAAATGTCGCCTTTGCCGAGGCTTGCGAAAAGGCGGGGCTGATCTTTGTCGGGCCTCCGGCCTCCGCGATCAGGGCGATGGGGTTGAAGGACGCCGCCAAAGCGTTGATGGAGAAGGCCGGTGTACCTGTCGTTCCCGGCTACCACGGGGCGGAGCAGGACGCATTGTTCCTCGAAGGCGAGGCGCAGAAGATCGGCTATCCCGTGCTCATCAAGGCAGTCGCGGGCGGCGGCGGCAAGGGCATGCGCCGCGTGGACGAGCCGGCCTCATTCGCGACGGAACTCAAGAGCGCGCAGCGCGAGGCACTGGCCGCCTTTGGCGATGAGCGTGTGCTAATCGAGAAATATGTGACGCGCCCGCGTCATATCGAAATCCAGGTCTTTGCCGACACGCATGGAAACGCGGTCTATCTGCACGAGCGCGACTGCTCGCTGCAGCGCCGCCATCAGAAGGTGATCGAGGAAGCGCCCGCGCCAGGCATGCCGGAAGAAATGCGCCGCGCCATGGGCGAGGCGGCGGTGGCCGCGGCGAAGGCCATCGGCTATCGCGGGGCGGGCACGGTGGAGTTCATCGCCGATGGCTCGAAGGGGCTGCGCGTAGACGCTTTCTGGTTCATGGAAATGAACACGCGGCTTCAGGTCGAGCATCCGGTGACGGAAGCGATTACCGGCACCGATCTCGTCGAATGGCAGCTCCGCGTCGCGGCTGGCGAGAGATTGCCGCTGGCGCAGAAGGATATTCCGCTCGTCGGCCATGCGGTCGAGGTTCGTCTCTATGCCGAAGACCCTGCGAAGAACTTCTTTCCCTCGACAGGCAAGCTGACGCGCCTGCGCCTTCCTGGAGAAGAAGGCATCCGCGCCGATATGGGTGTGGAGGAGGGCGACGAAGTCTCCATGTTTTACGACCCGATGATCGGCAAGATCATCGCGCATGGCGAAAGCCGCGACGTGGCGCTGGCAAAGATGCGTCGTTTCCTGCTTGATATGGAAGTTGTGGGCCCGCGCACCAATCTGGCGTTCCTCGCCGAGATCATGGGGCATGATCCATTCCGCGAGGCTGACATCGACACCGGCTATATCGATCGTCATATCGGCGCGCTCGTGCCCGTGCAGAGGCTCGATGCAAAGGTGCTTGGTGCGGCGCTGGTTGGCTATCTCTCGGCGCGCGGGGAAGCCCTCGCGCGTGACCGCTGGTCGCCCTGGTCCGCGTCGGATAGCTGGACGCTGGGTGGAGCCCGGAGCGAGACGTTGAAGCTCTTCGCGGGCGAGGAGGCGTTGAACATCCGCGTCGCGCCGGAAGGAGAGGGCTGGCGCTTCGCGCATGGGGGCATGGAGCATGTCGTGACGGGCGCGATGAACGCGCAGGGCGAGGTCATTGCAACCGTCGATGGTCAGCGGCTCAAGGCGGGCTTCGTGACCGCGGGGCGGGGCTTCAGCCTCGTTCTGCGCGGCGCGACCTACGATTTCACCATTCCCGACCCCCTCGACGTTGATGTGGCGACGGAAGGCGACACGGGCGCGCTGAAGTCGCCCATGCCGGGCAAGATCGTGGCCGTCATGGCGGAAGCGGGCGCCCATGTGAAGAAGGGCACGGGCCTCGTCGTCATGGAAGCGATGAAGATGGAGCAGACGCTTGCAGCGGCTGCCGACGGCGTCATAGCCTCGGTCAATGTCGCGCCCGGCGATCAGGTCGAGGCGGGCGCGGCGCTGGTTATATTCGAGGTCAAGAAGGACGAGGCGTGACGCTTCATCTCATCAAGCTCTGTGTCGGCGCGGACGACGTCGAGGATCTGCAGAACTGGCAAAACGCGCGTCTGGCTGAAAAGCGCAAGCGCAAGGAAAAGCCGGTGCTCGCCCATGTCACGCGCATGGTACCGACACGGGCGGCCGAGATTCTCGACGGCGGTTCGCTCTATTGGGTGATGAAGGGCATCATTCGCTGCCGCCAGCGGATCGTCGACATTGAGCCTTTCGTCGATGGCGAGGGCATCAAGCGTTGCCGGCTTGTGCTCGATCCCGAAATTGTGCTGGTGCGCCGCCGCGAGCGCCGCCCGTTTCAGGGCTGGCGCTATCTCGATCCGAAGGACGCGCCCGAGGATGTGAAGGGCGTGGACGAGGTGGACGACATGCCGGAAGAGATGCGCCGCGAGCTTGAAGAGCTGGGATTGCTCTAGACCGGCATATTGTCGATGAGGCGCGTGCGGCCGATCTTCGCCGCGACGAGAATGCGCGCGGGCGCGGTCGGATGGCCCGACGGGAAAATCTCCAGCGATGCGGCGTCGCGCACTTCCAGATAATCGACATGATCGAAACCGAGGGCGCGGATGCGGTCCACGCCTTCCCGCGTCGCATCGGCGATGATGGCACCGCCCGCGACCTTTGCCGCCGTCTCGCGGAGGACCACGTTCAACTGGCCTGCCGCCTTACGCTCGCTTTCCGAGAGATAGACGTTGCGCGACGACATGGCGAGGCCATCCGCTTCGCGAAGGATCGCGCCGCCGAGAATTTCGACTGGAATGTCGAGGTCTTCGACCATGCGGCGGATGACGGCGAGCTGCTGCCAGTCCTTCTCGCCGAAGCAGGCGAGGTCGGGGAGCGCCTGAATGAGGAGCTTCGAGACGACGGTGGCGACGCCCGCGAAATGCGTCGGGCGGAACTGGCCTTCGAGCGGCGCGGAAACGCCTGCAACGGAAACCGTGGTCGAGAAGCCGGGGTGATACATCTCTTCCGCCGTGGGCGCGAAGATCAGATCGCCATGTCCCGCGAGCTTTTCCGCATCGGCGGCTTCGGTGCGCGGATAGGCGCCGAAATCCTCGTTCGGCGCGAATTGCGTCGGGTTGACGAAGATCGAAACGATGACGCGATCGACTTTCGTTTTTGCAAGATCGACGAGCGAAAGGTGGCCGGAGTGAAGCGCACCCATGGTCGGAACGAGGCCGACTTTCAGTCCTTGCTTGCGCCAGTCCGCAATGACGGCGCGAAGGCTCGCGACGCTGCGCGCAACGGGGATGGCATAGCTGGTCGTGTCGAGGGTCATGGTCGCTTCTCCGGGAAATCCGGGCGGACCTTAAACGATTGCGCTAGTGTCCTCAACGAGGCTGGCGAAGCGCGAGGAGGCTTCCCATATGTGTGCCATGCGTATCCGGATTCAAACGATTGCAGCTTTTTTCGCGCTTTTTGGCGCGACGACGCCGTTACATGCCGGCCAGTTTTCGTGGGAGCCGGTGACGCCCACGACGCCTCCGGTCATTTCGACGCAGCCGAAAACGCCGCAGCAAAAGCCGCCTGCCGTCGAGCCCCCGAGCCGCATTGTGCCGGGGCATCAGAGCAAGCAGGGATACGTGCCGACCTATGAGAGTTCGGGACCGGTGCACGCGCCTTCAGAGCCGGGGCAGAAATCGCAAGGATGGGTGCCCGGCCACCACGACGCCAATGGCGCCTGGGTGCCGGGTCATCCCGAATAGATGCTTTAAATCAAGCTAAGACAAAACTGTCGAAACAAACTGACACACAAAGCCAACCATCAGCGCAATGAGGCCGATCCGCTGTCTTGCTACGCGTGACCTGTTTCTGCTCTTAACCTCATTATCCCACTTTTGTTGTTCTGGACTACCGAAGATACCCGCCGAGAACGACTCCAAAGTATAGCTGCCATAAAACAGAATTGCGGAGCCCGCCGCGCCCAACAAAGCGGAAAGCAGCGCTAGGATGTGCGAGATGCTTTCCATCACTACCCCCTTGTGCTGACCTTAATTAGAGCCGCCCCTCGATCGCGTTGCGATAGAGCTTTTCATAATCGCCGACGGTCATGGGCAACGGGTTGCCGCCGGTCGACGGATCTTCGAGCGCCATGGGCGCGGCTTCCGGGATCGCGTCGAGATCGACGCCGATTTCCTTCAGCGTGTGCGGAATGCCGATTTCCTCGCGGATCGCCAGCACCCAATCGACATAGCCGTTGAAGCTCTGATCCTTGAGGCCCATGTAGCGCGCCGCCGCGGCGAGCTTTTCCTCGATCGCGGATTTGTTGTGAACGAGCACATAGGGCATGACGACCGCGTTGGTGAGGCCGTGATGCGTGCCGCGCAGCGACGAGCAGGGATGGCTCATCGAATGCATGGCGCCGAGACCCTTCTGGAACGCCGTCGCGCCCATGGAGGAAGCGGCGAGCATGTAGGAACGCGCCTCGATATTGCTGCCCTGTTTGACAGCGGTGGGCAGCCAGTCCTTTACGAGCCGCATGCCTTCAAGCGCAATGCCTTGCGCCATCGGATGCCAGAAGGGTGAGCAATAGGCTTCGAGATTGTGGGAGAGCGCATCCATGCCCGTCGCCGCCGTGATGTGGGCGGGGAGGCCGACGGTGAGTTCCGGGTCCGCGATCACTTCTACGGGCTGCATCTTCGGATGGAAGATGATCTTCTTCGTATGGTCGCGCTCGTCGGTGATGACGGCGGCTCGGCCGACTTCCGAGCCTGTGCCCGCTGTGGTCGGCACGGCGACGATGGGCGCGATGCCCTTCGGGTCGGCGCGGGTCCACCAGTCCTCACGGTCTTCATAGTCCCACATGGGCCGCGTCTGGCCGGACATGAAGGCGATGGCCTTGCCGGCATCCATGGCGCTGCCGCCGCCGAAGACGATCACGCCGTCATGCTTGCCGCCGCGGAAGACCTTGAGGCCCGCCTCGACATCGGCGCCGATGGGGTTGGGGTGCACATCGGCGAAAAGCGCGCTCGGCAGGCCGCTCTGCTCGAGCGAGCCGATGGCTTCGAGGATCATGTGCATCGGCTTCAGCCCGGGATCGGTGACGAGCAGCGGACGCGAGATGCCCGCGGCGCGGCAGGCCTCCGCCAGTTCCTTGATGCGGCCCGGTCCGAAGCGAACCTTGGTCGGATAGTTCCAGTTGGCCGAGAGAGAGGGGTACTTGTCGATCATTTCGTTTTTGTCCGCAGGTGATAGCTTTTCGGCCGCGTCAGGAATTCATAGCCGACGCGTGAGAGTGTCGCGCCGCGGCCCGTGTCCTTGACGCCGGTCCAGGGAAGGGCGGGGTCGAGATAGTCGCAACGGTTCTGGAAGTAGGTGCCGGTCTCGATCTTTTCGCCAATGGCGATGGCGGCGTCTTCGTCTTCCGTCCAGACAGAGGCGGTGAGGCCGTAGGGGCTGTCATTCATCAACTGAACGGCTTCATCGTCGGAGCGCACCTTCATGATGCCGATGACGGGGCCGAAGCTCTCCTCGCGCATCACTTCCATCTGGTGGTTCACATCGACGAGAACCTGCGGCGCGAGATAGGGTGTGCCCGCCTTCGACGCCGGGAAGAGCTTTTCGTCGATCAGCGCCTTCGCGCCGCCGCGCACTGCGCTTTCGATCTGTCCCCGGACAAAAGCGGCGGCAGAAGACCGGACCATCGGCCCGAGCGTGGTCGAGGAATCGAGCGGGCTGCCGAGCTTGTATTTCTTCGTCAGGTCCACGAAGCCTTCGACGAATTCGTCATAGACGGCTTCATGCACATAGATCCGTTCCTTGCCGCAGCAGGACTGGCCCGAGTTGAAGAAGGCGCCATCGACGAGGTTCTCGACCGCGAAGGGCAGGTTGGCGTCGGGGCGGACATAAGCCGGGTCTTTTCCGCCGAGCTCGAGGCCGACATTGATGAAGCGGCCCGAGGCTGCCTTCACCACGGCATGTCCGCCGGAGACGGAGCCCGTGAAGGCGACGTAATCGACGCGAGGATCGCCGATCGTCTTCTCCGTCATCTCATGGCTCATGTGGATCGCCTGAAAGAGGCCATCCGGCGCGCCGGCCTTTTCGAAGGCTTCAGCGAAGCGTTCGGCACAGAGCGGCGTCTGGCCCGAATGCTTCAGGATGACGGCGTTGCCCGCCATGATCGCGGGCACCACCACATTTACCGAGATGAGATAGGGATAGTTCCACGCGGCGACCGCCAGCACGACGCCGAGCGGATCGCGCCTGATCCAGCGATGAAAGCCTTCCTTCGGGCCGACATCGATATCGGCCAGCGCATCGGCTGCGATGCCGACCATGTAGCGCGCACGTTCTTCGAAGCCGCGGACCTCACCCGCGCCATAGGCGATGGGGCGACCCATCTGCCAGGCGAGTTCGGGCACGACTTCATCCTTCATCGCGGTGAAGGCTTCAACGAAGCGAAGCGCGAGTGCGGCGCGTTCGGCGATAGGCACGAGCTTCCACGCCGCCTGGGCGCGCTTGGCCTCGGACAGGGCCTCATCGACCTCCGCCCATGTGGCGAGAGGCCGCTCGACATACACACTCCCGTCGACGGGAGAAATTACCTTCAGTGTTTCAGCCATTATCCGCGCTCGAAACCTCTCATGATTTCCCAATCTGTGACCCGGCGGTCATATTCGAACTGCTCCCAGCGGCCGGTATGGAGATAGTGTTCGACAACTTCGTCGCCCAGTGCGGCGCGGAGAGTAGCCGAGTTTTCCAGCTCGGTCAGTGCGTCACGAAGGCTTTTCGGCAGAGACGGAATGCCTTCGCCTACATAGGCGTCGCCGGAGAATTCCGGTTCGAGCTTCATCTTCTTTTCGATGCCGTCGAGGCCGCCCGCGATCAGGCCCGCAAAGGCCAGATAGGGGTTGAGGTCGGCGCCGCCGATGCGACACTCGACGCGCAGGCTCTTGCCATGACCGCAGAGACGGAAGCCCGCCGTGCGGTTGTCGTTCGACCAGACGACATTGGTCGGTGCGAAGGTGCCATTCACGAAACGCTTGTAGGAGTTGATGTTGGGCGCGAGGAAATAGGTGAGCTCCCGCGCATGGGCGAGCTGGCCCGCAAGGAATTGCTGGCCGAGATCCGAAAGGCCGTGAAGCTTGCTCTTGTCATCGTGGAAGAGCGCCTTCTTCACCTTGTCGTCCCAGAGCGAAACGTGGATGTGGCAGGAGGAGCCGGCCTGCGCATAGTTCCACTTCGCCATGAAGGTGATGGCCTTGCCATGAAGATGGGCAATCTCCTTGATGCCATTCTTCAGGATCGTATGCCGGTCGGCCATTTCCAGCGCCTCGGCATAGCGGATATTGATCTCTTCCTGACCGGGGCCCCATTCGCCCTTGGAATTCTCGACAGGAATGCCTGCGCCTTCGAGCCCGTTGCGGATCGCGCGCATGATCCCTTCTTCCTTGGTCGTGCCGAGGATGTGGTAATCCTCGATGTACCAGTTCGCGGTCTTGAGACCCTTGTAGTGCTTTTCGTGCGCACCCTCATAGGTCTCGTCGAAGAGGTAGAATTCAAGCTCGGAGGCCGTCATTGCGCTCATCTTCGCCTTGACGAGACGCTTCAGCTGCTTCTTCAGGATTGCGCGCGGCGCGTGCGGAACATCTTCGCCGTGATGATCGAGCGTGTCGCAGATGACGATGGCGGTGCCGGGAAGCCAGGGGATGCGGCGCAGCGTGCCGAGATCGGGCTTCATCACGAAGTCGCCATAGCCCTGCGCCCAGCTCGCGGCCTTGTAGCCCGGCACTGGTTCCATGTCGGTATCGACGGTCAGCAGGTAATTGCAGGCATGCGTTTCATGCACGGCGGTGTCGAGGAAATAGCCGGCCTGCATGCGCTTGCCGACGAGGCGGCCCTGCATGTCCGGCATGGCCATGACGACGGTGTCGATGTCGCCCGTGCTGACGAGATCGGATAGCTGGTCGAGAGTGAGCTTACCTAGAGCGGGTTGAGGCATTCGGAGTAACTCCATTTTGCTTGCTCTGCGGGTTCGGATAGCCCGCTTGAACCGCCAAGGGCGTCAGGCCGGTGAGACCTGACGCCCTCTCATGCGGCTAGAATCTGGAACGTCAGACTTTCGTGGTCTCGCCGACAGCGGCTTCCGCCGCCTTGATGTTGGCAAGACGTTCGGCGATGAGGTCGCCGGTGGGCGGACCCTGGAAGCGCCGGTTTTCGAAGATGACCCAGATGATCGCGGTCACGACCAGGAAGCCGACCGTGATGTTGAGCGCCCAGTCGTTTGGCGGCTGCACGCCGATGACGAAGATCAGGATGATCGACGCAATCGAGAGCAATGCGACGACGGAATAGGCCCCGCGGCCGATGTTCCACGGGCCCATTTTCGGCCACTTCGACGTTCCATAGGCGAAGAGACCGAGCGTGATCGGGATCGCGAAGGAGAAGAAGAGGAAGATGACCGTGCAGGACACGACGATGGCGTAAGCCGATGTGCCCGCGATGGAGACGAGCGTCGAGCCCCAGACGAAGAGCACGGAGAGCGTCGCGCCGGCCCAGATCGCCGCCACCGGCGTCCGGTGCTTCGGTGAGACTTTCGAGAGGATCTTCGAGAAGGGAAGGCCGCCGTCGCGCGAGAAGGCGAAGATCATGCGCGAAGCGGAAGTGACTGTCGCGAGGCCGCAAAGAAGCTGCGAGATGAAGATCGCGATATAGAGAACTTCCTTGAGGCCACCGGGAACGCGGGCGTCCATCGCCCAGAAGAAGACGTTCCAGCCCTGCTTTGCCGCTTCATCCATGTTCGGAATGAGCAGCACGAAGGAGCAGAGCATGATGTAGCCGAAGACCGCCGACCAGATGACCGAACGGACCATGCCGCGCGGCACAGCGTGGGCGGCTTTCACTGTCTCTTCCGACGTGTGCGCCGAGGCGTCATAGCCGGTGATTGTATAGATCGGAAGCAACAGACCGAGCAGGAAGACCCAGTTGTTGGAGACTTGCGGCCAGACGCCGCCGCCGACATCGCCCGAATAGTTGTGGAAGGTGAAGAGGCGGGCGAAATCCCAGCTCTCGGCAAAGACGAAGCAGGTCACCGTGAGGGCAATCGCCGTCGCGAAGATGAGATAGCCCGAGAAGTCGGTCAGCATCGCCGTGAGCTTGATGCCGTAGTGATTGATGAGCGCCATGCCGCCCGTGATGATCGCGAGGAAGATCATCTGGTTGGTGAGGTTGTTCTCGATGCCGAGGCCGGGAAAGGCACCGACGAAGAAGGTCCATGTACCGGCATTGATGGCGCCGAGAACCGTGATGAGGCCGAGCAGGTTGAACCAGGCCGTCAGCCAGCCGGTGAACCGGTTGCCGAGCAGAGAACCCCAGTGATAGAGGCCGCCGGCCGTCGGATAGGCCGAGCTGATCTGCGCCATGGCGAGCGCGAAAACGCCCGAGATCGCACAGCCTACCGGCCAGCCGATGCCGATTCCGAAGCCGCCGGCACCGGATGTTGCCTGGGCCAGCGAGTTGATGCCGCCGGACAGGATACAGATGATCGAGAAGGAAATGGCGAAGTTGGAGAAGGCGCCCATCGAGCGGCTCAACTCCTGGGCGTAGCCCATGTCGTGCAGAATTTTGACGTCTTCGGAAATGTCGCCAGCCCCTGGCGAATTTGGATTTGCAGTCATCGTCCCCTCTTATTCGTTCAAAATGTTTTGCGTCGGAGGATCGACGATCCACCGCTTAAAGCACAGAACGGGAAGACGACGCGCAGCCGCTTGGCCCCCGGTTTTCACCGATGGACCATACGTTTCTCCATATCTCTCAGTCTGAATTGCAACAGCGCCATCGTCTGCGGCCCCCCTTAGTGAAACCGCGCGGACTTCCCACAAGAAGTCTGCACGGTTTTGCCTGCCGTTTCATCAGGATTATTAAATGGGCAAGGTCTGATTTTGAGAATGCTGCTAATCGCATTATCAGAAGGGTGTGAGGGATTCGGAACGGGCGGGCGGCGCGATTGACGCAGGCCCGCCGAACCCACACTCTGCTACAAGTTCACGAGGCGTACAGGTACGGGGCGATGACGGAGACGATGCCGGGCGAGGGTTCAGCCCATATTGTAGTGCTGGGCAACGAAAAGGGCGGGTCGGGCAAGACGACCACGGCCATGCACCTGATTGCGCTCCTGCTCCATGAAGGCGCCCGGGTCGGCTCCATGGACCTCGACAGCCGACAACGCTCGCTCACGCGCTATGTGGAAAACCGCAAGGCCTGGGCCGAGGCGAATGGCGTGAAACTCGTCATGCCGGACCATGTGGTGATTCCCCGTTCGGACGCGGACACGGTCACGGAGGCGCAGGCAATCGAGCGGGCAGCCTTCGAGGCGGAGTTCAACCGGCTCTCGGCGGAGAACGACTTTATCGTCATCGACTGCCCCGGCGCCGACTCATACCTGTCGCGGCTTGCCCATGCGACCGCCGACACGCTCATAACGCCGATGAACGACAGCTTTGTCGATTTCGACCTGCTGGGCCGCGTCGATCCGCAGAGCTGGAAGATCAAGGGTCCGAGCGTTTACAGCGAAATGGTCTGGGAGAGCCGCAAGCGGCGCGTCATGCGCGATGGCGGCAAGATCGACTGGGTCGTGATGCGGAACCGTCTTTCCTCGCTGGCAGCCAAGAACAAGCGGCGCGTCGAGGGCGTTCTGGAGGCGCTGGCGGCGCGCATCGGATTCCGCCTTGCGCCCGGCGTTGGCGAGCGAGTGATCTTTCGTGAAATGTTTCCCTCCGGCCTGACGCTGCTCGATCTCCGGCAGGAAGGTGTAGATGCGCAGATGTCGATGTCGCACGTCGCTGCGCGCGCGGAGGTGAGGGCGCTGCTGGACGTGCTCGAACTGCCAATGCCGGGACCGCGGGGCGAGCCGCCGGCGGAGATGGAAGAGGCGGCGGTGGAAGCCGAAGCCGGGCAGTCGTCCGAAGAGCCGAAGGACGAGGCGCCCAGCCAGAACGCGGGTTAACCGCGCTGCTTTTCCTTCGCCGCGCTCTTGGGCATGGCCCAATTGGCTGGCGGGATCGCGATGCAGGAAATGCTCTCACGTGCGAGGCGGCCGCAGGCATTACGGGCCTCACGCTCGTCGTCGAAGCCGCCGAAGCGGGAGCGATAGAGCATCCGGTTGTCGGCCGTCTTCACCGCGAGTGTCACCGGGACGGCCTTGCCGAGTTCAGGAGCGGCCTTGATCGCCGAACGTATGCGATCGACCGCGTCGGCCTGATCGGCATAGGCGCCGATCTGGATGACCCATGAGCCTTCAGGGATCAGCGAATCGCCGACGCGCCATGCATGGCCCGTGCGCGCCACAGCGGGCTGCGTCGAATTCTGGGCGAGATCGACCTTCTGCGCCGGTACCAATTGGGTTGCCTGATTACCCTCGCTCGCCTGCGCAGGCGTTACGATGAGATTGCCGATTTCGCGGCTCGCCGTCCGCACCGGGCCTTCCGCCTTGTGAATGGCGGCGAGCGCGTAGGCGGTGGCGCGGTCGATGGGGGCGGAGGCCGTTCGCCTCGTCGCAACAGGCGCGGCGGGCGCCGCAGCGGCTACAACCGCAGGGCGTGACGCCGGAACGACGGCGGGAGCGGCCGGCTCGATCGAAGCGACACGCTGTAGCACGGGATCGGCGTTCAGGATGGTCGCAGGTTTGATGGGGGCGGGTGAGCCAAGGGCTGCGGACTGGACGGCCGTTGCGGGCTTCACCGGCGTTACCACGGGGTGCTGCGATTGGACGAGAGCCTGCTGCGCGGGTGCCGGGGCAGTCAGGCTCGCGACCTGATCGGTGCCGGTATAGGATTCCTCGTCGGGATCCGGCTCGTCACGGGAGGCCAGCGAAGCCAGCGCAACCCGATCACTGTCTGAAATGCCCGCGGGCTTGGCCGCCGGGCGCGGCGCGGCAGAGGCAAGACGTGTGCCCGTATCGCGCATGGCCATCGCGCTGGGCAGGGCGCGGTCGAGGATCGCCACCATCTGCAGATCGCGGGCGCGCGAAGTCTTGCCGCCGAGCACGACGCCGATAAGGGATTTGTTGTCGCGCTTGATGGTCGTCGTGAGATTGAAGCCCGATGCGGCGGTGTAGCCGGTCTTGAGGCCCGTCACGCCTTCATATTTGCCGAGCAGGTGGTTGTGGTTCCTGATGAGGGCACCGTCCCAGGCAAATTGCTCAGTGCTGAAGTAGCGGAAATATTGCGGGAAGTCGGTCTGAATACGCTTCGCCAGCGTGGCCTGATCGCGCGCCGTGGTGAGCTGGCCCTTATTGGGCAGGCCCGAGGCATTCATGTATTGGGTGCGGCTCATCCCGAGCGCATGGGCTTTCGCCGTCATCAGGCGGGCGAAATCTTTTTCGCTGCCGCCAAGATATTCGCCCATTGCGACGGCGATGTCGTTGGCGGACTTCGTCACCAGTGCAAGGATCGCATCCTCGACGCGGATCGTCTGGCCGGGACGGAGCCCGAGGCGCGAGGGCGCCTGATTGGCGGCGTGAGTCGAAATCGGAATGCGCGAATTGAGCGAGACCGTGCCTTGCTGCAGACGCTCGAAGAGGAGATAGAGCGTCATCACCTTGGTCAGAGAGGCGGGATAGGTCTGGGCGTCGGCGTTGCTCGAATAGAGCACCCGGCCGGAATAGTAATCGACGACGAGAGAGGCTGCCGTCGGTGTGAAGCCGCCGCCGCCTTCGCTCTGCCGGTGATGGTGTCTCTTCGTCTTGGCTTCCGCGACGGGCGAGAACGCAAGGCACGCAACCAGCATGGCGCAGACGATCGCCACGCTCTGGCGGCGCAGCCTGAACATGGCGCGGCGTGACGGTGCGATCGCGAGCGCAGACAAAAACATACCCCGATGACCCCTTCTTTCGGCCTGCCCCTGCCGGGCAAGGAGGCGAATACGCAACTCCACCTTGCGAATACTCTATCCGCTGCGAGTCGCCTTGTGAATCCCCGGTAACCGTGAAAACGTCAAAAAAGGTCGAGATTCCCGCAACTTGGGTAAGTTTAGCCCAAATTGAACCACCTCGGCGGCATCGTCGCCACTCGCCTGGGCCGTCGAGCGGAGGCGGGGCCGACTCGGCTTATGATCTGCGTTGCAGGAAGCAGGGCCGCATCATGTTTGCGCCTTGTCGATGAACACCCGGTCATTGCGACGGATCGGGCTTTGAAATTGGCGAATTTGGCTTATCTAATACAAGAGTTGGGAATGTGCTTCCCGACTTGGATTGAAGGTCGAACGTCGAAATCCGGCTTGCCGGGATGGGAGATTGGCCGGTTTGAGTGATTTGGCAGGATCGGGGCATGTCTGACGACACGCGGCGGGGAGATGACGAAGGTACGAACACCGGCGTCATTTCGAAAACGAAGCCGAAAACGAAAAAGCCCTCTTTGTACAAGGTGCTTCTGCTGAACGACGACTACACGCCGATGGAGTTCGTGGTTCTCGTGCTGGAGCACTTCTTCAACAAGGGGCGGGAAGATGCGACCCGGATCATGCTGCATGTGCATCAGCACGGCGTCGGAATCTGCGGTCTCTATACGTATGAGGTTGCGGAGACGAAAGTCACCCAGGTCATGGATTTCGCACGGCAGCACCAACATCCGCTGCAATGCACGATGGAGAGAGAGTAACATTTAGAGCGCTTGTTTAAGTCACTCGTTGAGTCACTGGGCTGACGCGCAGCGGAAGGAAAGGTCTTAAGTGCCGACATTTTCACGCAGTCTGGAGGAAGGCCTACATCGGGCACTGGCGCTCGCCAATGACCGCAACCACGAATATGCGACGCTCGAGCATCTGCTGCTGGCCTTGCTCGACGATTCCGACGCGGCCGCCGTCATGCGCGCCTGCAATGTCGATCTCGGCGTCCTTCGCCAGCAACTCACCAATTACATCGACAATGAACTCTCGAGCCTGGTCGTCGACGATGGCGAGGACTCGAAGCCGACGGCGGGCTTCCAGCGCGTGATCCAGCGCGCTGTGATCCATGTCCAGTCGTCGGGACGCGATGAGGTGACGGGCGCGAATGTGCTGGTCGCCATGTTCGCCGAGCGCGAGAGCCATGCCGCCTATTTCCTGCAGGAGCAGGACATGACGCGCTATGACGCTGTGAACTACATCAGCCATGGCATCGCCAAGCGCGCGGAGATGAACGAGTCGCGTCCCGTCCGCGGCGCGTCTGAAGGCGAGGGCGAGCCGCGCGAGAAGCCGAAGGGCGGCAAGGAGCGTTCCACCGAGGCGCTCGACGCCTATTGCGTCAACCTCAACGAGAAGGCGAAGCAGGGCAAGATCGACCCGCTGATCGGGCGCGAGAAGGAAGTCGAACGCACGATCCAGATTCTCTGCCGCCGCTCGAAGAACAATCCGCTCTTCGTGGGCGACCCCGGCGTCGGCAAGACCGCCATCGCCGAAGGTCTCGCGCGCCGCATCGTCAAGGGCGAGGTGCCTGAAGTGCTGCTCGATGCGACGATCTTCTCGCTCGACATGGGCACGCTGCTCGCAGGTACGCGCTATCGCGGCGATTTCGAAGAGCGCATCAAGGCCGTCATCAAGGAACTCGAAGCCTATCCGGGCGCGATCATGTTTATCGACGAGATCCACACGGTCATCGGCGCCGGCGCGACGTCGGGCGGCGCAATGGATGCGTCGAACCTGCTGAAGCCGGCGCTTGCCAGTGGCACGCTGCGCTGCATCGGCTCGACGACCTACAAGGAATACCGCCAGCATTTCGAGAAGGACCGGGCGCTCGTCCGGCGCTTCCAGAAGATCGACGTGGCGGAGCCGACCGTGCCGGACTCGATCAAGATCCTGAAGGGTCTGAAGCCCTATTACGAGGACTTCCACAAGGTCCGCTACACCAACGACGCCATCAAGTCGGCGGTCGAGCTGTCGGCGAAGTACATGCATGACCGCAAGCTGCCCGACAAGGCGATCGATGTGATCGACGAGGCAGGCGCCTCGCAGATGCTGCTGCCGGAATCGCGCCGCAAGAAGACCATCGGCGTCACCGAGATCGAAAGCGTCATCGCGACGATGGCGCGCATACCGCCAAAGTCCGTCTCGAAGACCGATACCGAGAAGCTGAAGGACCTCGACAAGGAACTGAAGCGCGTTGTCTTCGGCCAGGACAAGGCCATCGAAGCGCTTGCCGCTTCGATCAAGCTTGCCCGCGCCGGTTTGCGCGAGCCGGAAAAGCCCATCGGCTCCTATCTCTTCTCCGGCCCCACGGGCGTCGGCAAGACGGAAGTGGCACGTCAGCTCGCCTCCATCATGGGCGTCGAGATGCTGCGCTTCGACATGTCGGAATATATGGAGCGTCACACGGTTTCGCGTCTCATCGGCGCGCCGCCCGGATATGTCGGCTTCGATCAGGGCGGGCTGCTCACCGATGGCGTGGACCAGCATCCGCATTGCGTGCTGCTGCTCGACGAAATCGAGAAGGCCCATCCGGACCTGTTCAATATACTGTTGCAGGTCATGGATCACGGCAAGCTGACCGACCATAACGGCAAGAAGATCGACTTCCGCAATGTCGTCCTCATCATGACGACCAATGCGGGCGCGTCGGAAGCGGCGAAGAATGCCATCGGCTTCGGCGGCGGCAAGCGCGCCGGCGAAGACGAGGACGCGATCAAGCGGCTCTTCACGCCGGAATTCCGCAACCGTCTCGATGCGGTCATTCCCTTCGCGCCGCTGTCGCCGGAAATCATTGCGAATGTGGTCGAGAAGTTCGTCCTGCAACTCGATGCGCAACTTGCAGACCGCAATGTCACGGTCACGCTGACGCCGGAAGCGAACAAGTGGCTCGCCACGCGCGGCTATGACGACCTGATGGGCGCGCGGCCTCTCGCCCGCGTCATTCAGGAATCGATCAAGAAGCCGCTCGCCGACGAGGTTCTGTTCGGCCGTCTCCTCAAGGGCGGTCACGTCACCGTCAAGGTGGGCGAGGGCGATACGCTCGTCTTCGACATCGAGGAGGCGACGCCCCGTCACCCCGGTTCGCCGAAGAAGCCGGGCGCGCCCAAGAGCGGCGGCGACAACGGCAATGGCGGCACGACGCCCAAGGTTCCGCTGCTCGTCGAATAAACGTGCCGGCGGCAAGAACCAAAGCGGCCATGAAGTTTCTGCTTCATGGCCGCTTTCATTTCTAGAGATCTTCTCGAAGGTTCCTGTTTCGCTTCCCAAGCGTCGCCCTGTACACTCCCGCGACAAAACCAATAGCCCAAACGGGAGGACAGAATGATTGGATATGTAACGCTCGGCAGCAACGACCGCAAAAAGGCGGGTGCCTTCTACGACGAACTGCTCGGCCTTCTTGGCGCGAAGCGCGTGATGGAAGATGGCGACCGCCTCATCCTCTGGTCGAATGGCGGCCCCATGCTCGGCGTCATCGCGCCCTATGACGGCAACCCGGCAAAGGCCGGCAATGGCAACATGATCGCGCTCGCCGTCGGCTCGCGCGAGAATGTCGACAAGATCCATGCCAAGGCGCTCGCCCTGGGTGGCACGGACGAAGGTGCGCCGGGCCTGCGCGGCGGAAATTTCTACGGCGCCTATTTCCGCGACCTCGAAGGCAACAAGCTCTGCGCCTTCCACATGGGCTGAGCGAGCTTGGACTGAATACGAGAAAGCCGCCGGAGTGATCCGGCGGCTTTTTCATTTCGCGGGGGCTCTCCTCAGCCTCTGGCGAGTTCCGCCTTGATGAGCTCCGCCTGACTTTTCAGCACCTCGAAATCCGCCATCTCGCGCGCATGGAGTTTCAGGTCAGCGCCGCTCCAGCGGGGGATGACGTGCATGTGAATGTGAAAGACGGTCTGGCCTGCTTCCGAGCCGTTGAGCTGCGCGATCATGACGCCCGGCGCCTTGATGGCGCGCTTTACTGCGGCCGCGACTTTCTGCGTTGCCTGAATGAGGCTCGCGGCGTCATCGGGCGGAAGGTCGAAAATGTTTTCTGCGGGCACTTTCGGGATCACCAGCGTATGTCCCTCGGACTGCGGCATCACGTCCATGAAGGCGATGTTGCGCTCATCCTCGTAGACCTTGAAGCAGGGAGCCTCGCCGCGAAGGATCTTCGCGAAAATATTGTTGTTGTCGTAGGCCATTCTCAGAAATCGTCCTCTTGCATGTCCGCGCGGGCGGCGTCAGGTGCGAGATCGTGCCTGAAGGGTGAATATTCGCCAAGAGCTTCGACGTCGCGATCGACGTAAATCCGCTCGCGCTCCAGATATTCCGCCACGGCCTCGCGGAAGGCGGCGTTGGCGATCCAGTGTGCGCTATAGGTTTTTGAGGGGAGATAGCCCCGCGCGAGCTTGTGCTCGCCTTGCGCGCCCGCTTCGACGCGGGAAAGACCGCGGCGTATCGCAAAGTCGATCGCCTGATAGTAGCAGCACTCGAAATGCAGGAACGGGTGGTGCTCGATGGCACCCCAGTTTCGACCGAAAAGAACGTCGCCGCCGATGAAGTTGAGCGCGCCCGCGACGTAGCGGCCTGCGCGCTTCGCCATGACGAGCAACGTATGCTCGGGCATGCGCTCATTGATGAGGCTGAAGAATTCTCGCGTGAGGTAGGGGCTGCCCCATTTGCGGCTGCCGGTGTCCATGTAGAAGCCGAAGAAGGCGTCCCAGTGATCCTCGGTAAGGTCGGCGCCCGTTACCCATTCGATCTCTACGCCGTTCTCCACCGCGCGCTCGCGTTCCTTGCGGATCATCTTGCGCTTGCGCGACGAGAGATCGGCGAGGAAGTCGTCGAACGTCTTGTAGCCGCGATTGTGCCAGTGGAACTGCTGATCGGTGCGTTGCAGGCAACCTTGAGCGCCAAGCCGCGTCCATTGCCGCTCGGGCATGAAGGTCCAGTGAACTGAGGAGACGCCCATGCGTCGCGCGACTTCGATCGCGCCAGCGAGCAACTGGTCTTCCGCCGCCTCGCGGCCCGGTCCCGATGGCGTAAGCAGGCGCGGTCCCGTCGCGGGCGTGAAGGGCACGGAAACCTGAAGCTTCGGATAGTAGCTGCCGCCCGCGCGCTGATAGGCGTCTGCCCAGCCGTGGTCGAAGACATATTCGCCGCGGCTATGGCTCTTCAGATACATCGGCATGGCGCCGGCGAGCCCGCCGCACCCGCCCTCGAGGAGCAGGTGATAGGGCGCCCAGCCCGTGCGCCGCGTGGCAGAGCCGCTGTCCTCCAGCGCGCTCAGAAAGGCATATGAGACGAAGGGATTGAAGGGCTCGCCCACGGGGTTCGCGCAAGCGTCCCACGCTGCCGGATCGACGGCACCGAGCCCTTGCGCGACCTTGATGATGGCTTGTTCGGCGTCACCCATAAGGCGACTCTAGAGCCTGTGGTTCCCTTCACTCAATCTCGAAAATCGCTTCGACCTCGACCGAGATGTCGACGGGGAGGCTTGGCGCCGAGACGGCGGAACGCGCGTGGCGGCCTGCGTCGCCGAAGACCTCGACCATGAGGTCAGACGCGCCGTTGATGACGGCGGGCTGCTGGTTGAACTCCGGCGTCGAATTGACGAAGCCGACAAGCTTCACGCAGCGCTTCACGCGGTCGAGATTGCCGCCGACCGCTTCGCGAAGCTGGGCGATGACGTTGAGCGCGGTGAGCCGCGCAGCCTTCTTGCCCTGTTCGGCATTGAGGTCGCGACCAAGTTTGCCGGTGTATTCGATACCGGCAGGGCCCATGGGGCCCTGACCCGAAATGAAGACGAGGTTTCCCGTGACGACCCAGGGGACATAATTGGCGATGGGTGCCGCCGCTTTGGGGAGCACGATGCCGAGTTCCGAAAGCCGCGCGTCGATCCTGCCTGTCATTTCCGTCTCCTCTTCGTTTCATCTCGATGGACAGGGGTAATACCTAATCCGTCGATGCCGATTGGGGAAGGGAAATGAAATTCGTTCAATTGTGCGAGGCTAGGTGCTCGGCGCTGCCTGCCGGGGGCATGATTGTGTTGTGAGCCGGCGGCTTCATCTGGTTCAGTTGAAGCATTTCAAGGGTAATATTGACGACAATGACGAGCATGAAAACGATCGTCAGTATGGCGAGCGTTTCCCAGAAGGCCTCGACCAGCCCAGACCGATCGTCGGAGCCATGGGATGAGGCCGGCTCCTCGCTGCGCGGAGCCGGCAGGGAAGAGGATGGCTCAATGTTGCGTTCTGGCATTGCCGGTATCCGCTTGTTGACGCCCGGATAATGCGCGGCATGCACATAAAAATTCGATATGGACTCTCGTCGATCTTTATCAAGGCCGCATCATGCGGTCAGCCTTTCACGCAGTCCCTCGGCTCGCGGCCCGCGAAGAAATCGTCGAGATTGTCCAGCGCTCGGAAGCCCATGGCATTGCGGGTTTCGATCGTCGCGCTGCCGAGATGGGGCAGCAGGAAGGCGTTTTCGAGCGTCCTGTAGCGCGGATCGATATTGGGCTCATTGGTGTAGACATCGAGGCCGATGGCGCGAAGGCGGCCCGCAAACAGCGCGGAGATCAGCGCTTCGTCGTCCACAATATCGCCGCGCGCCGTGTTGACCACAATGGCTCCCTTCGGCATCAGGGCGAGGGTGTCGGCATTGACGAGGCGGCGCGTCTCCGGCGTCGAGGCGCAATGGATCGAGAGAATGTCCGAGACGGCGAAGAGCTCATCTGCCGTCGTGTGGAAGCAGGCGCCCTGTTCGGCACCGGCATCCAGCCTTTTGCGGTTATGGTAGTGGATCGTCATGCCGAAGGCGCGGGCGCGGTGGGCCACCGCCTGGCCGATGCGGCCCATGCCGAGGATGCCGAGCCGTTTGCCCCTGACATCCGTGCTGAGCATGCCGGTCGGCGCCCAGTTCTTCCATGTGTTCTCGCGGATCGCGGCCATGCCTGCCGCCGCGCCGCGCGCCGCGCCCAGGATGAGAAGAAGGGCAATGTCCGCCGTCGCGTCGGTCAGCACGTCCGGCGTATTGGTGACGGGAATGCCGCGCGCTTCGGCCGCCTTCACGTCGATATGGTCGTAGCCGACCGAGAAACTCGCGATGACGCGGATGGAGGCGGGCAGGCGGGCGATTGTCCCGGCAGCGAGCCTGTCGGCGGGCGTCACGAGAAGGGCATCCTTGCCCTCCGCCCGGGCGACGAGCTCGTCGGCTGTGAGTACGGCGTCCGTCGGATTGGTCTCGGCGTCATAGTTCCGGCCAAGCCGCGCCTCGACATCGGAGGGAAGCTTTCTGGTAACGAGCAGGCGGGGCAGCGGAGATGGCACGGCGGGCCTCTGAGGTCTGATACCGGATGCTTTGGTTTATCCGATGGGTTGAGGTAGAAAAAGAGAAGTCTGGCGGGCGACGGCGACATCGGAAGGACGATACCCATAAATGTGGGACCGGTTTGGATTTCGGCAGCGGGGCATTTCCGGCTCGCGCGGGCTCATCATGGGCGCTGCGCTGGTGGCTATCGCCCTTGTGGTCATGCTCGTCTGGGCCGCCAAGACGCGAAGCGCCGCGCCTCAGCTCGCCATGCAGATGCATCGCGCGGTCTATGACCTTTCCATCGACGCCACAAAATCGCTCGGGGATGCCGATGCCGTGTCCGGCCGGATGGTCGTCGAATGGCGGGGTGGGCCGCGCTGCGAAGGCTATATTTCAGACCAGCGCGTCGTTACCAATCTCGGCGACGGAAACGGCGGCACGACGACCAGCGACGTTCGCCTGAGTTCCTGGGAGTCGCTCGACGGCAACGAATTCCGCTTCGACCGCACGGAATATACCGACGGCAAGGTTACCGCGCGCGTCAGCGGACATGCGATCAGGGCAGGCGGCAAGGTCCGCCTGGAACAGCAGGGCAAGGCGTCGGAAACGCTGCCTGAAGAGGTTCTTTTCCCGACGGCCTTCAATATTGCGCTGCTGAAGGCGGCGGCAGACGGCAAGGGTGTTTTCTCTGCGCCGCTTTTCGACGGCACGCAGGACGACCCCACCGCCATCACCGCCTTTATCGGTGCGGCGGGCGATGCGCCTATAGACGCACGCAAAATCAGCATCAAGAACAGAGGGGCTGGCGATGCGCTGGCCAGCATCCACGCCTGGCCCGTTCATATGAGCTATTTCGACAAGGATAATGACGCGCAGGACGGCACGCCGAGCTTCGAAATGGGCTTCAGCATGTTTCCGAACGGCGTCATGAGTTCGCTGGTGATGCATTACGACGATGTCGTGCTGAAGGGTGAACTCAACCAGATCGAGTACTTCAAGCCGGGGTCCTGTTGAGGGAGAGGCGTGTGCTGACGATTTATGGAGACTCGATTTCGGGCAATTGCCACAAGGTGAAATTCGTCTGCGATCGTCTCGGCATTCCCTATCGCTGGATTGAAATGGATATTCTGAAGGCCGAGACGCGAACGCCCGAATTTCTGGCGATGAATCCCGCAGGGCAGGTGCCGACCGTCGGGTTCGAGGATGGCCGGTCGCTCGCGCAATCCAACGCGATCATGCTTTATCTCGCCGAGGGCTCCGACCTCATTCCGGAAGATGCTTTTGACCGCGCACTGATGAACCAATGGCTTTTCTGGGAGCAATACAGCCACGAAACAGCCATCGCGGTGCGCCGCTTTCACGCGCACATCCTGAAGAAGCCGGAAAGCGAGATCGATCCGGCGCTAATGGAGAAAGGCAAGCGGGCGCTTGGCGTCATGGAAGGACATCTTGCGACACGCCGATACTTCGTCGGTGAAAAGCTGACGCTCGCCGATCTTGCTCTCGTCGCCTATACGCGCTTTGCCCATGAGGCGGGCTTCGACCTTACAGAGTTTCCGCATGTGAATGCGTGGGTCGAGCGCGTGGAGGCAGACCTCAACCTCACTTCCTAATCCCGCGCCCTTTGATGATTGCGTCGGCGCCGAAGCGGGCACGGACCTTGTCCATCGCCCGTTCGGCTTCCGCCCGGCGCGTGGCCTTTGGGTCGAGCATGTCGGGCGGATCGGCGAGGTCCGCATTGCCGAGTTGCGAGAGCCCGATGCCGAGCAGGCGAAAGGCTGTGCCGTCCGCTTCCTTCGCAAGCAAGGGTGCGCCGATGCGGTAGATCACTTCCGCTAGCTGCGTCGGATCGGGGAGCGTGATGCTCCGCGTCCGCGTCTTGAAATCGGCGGTCTTGAGTTTCAGCACGACCGTCTGCCCGGAAACGCCCGCCGCCTTGGTGCGCTCCGCCACCTTTTCGCAGAGCGGCCATAAGCGGCGCTCAAGCTCGGCGGCATCGAAAATATCGTCGAGGAAAGTCGTTTCGGCGGAAATGCTCTTCGCGACATTGGCGCTCGAAACGGAGCGATCGTCGAGCCCGCGCGAAAGCCGCCAGAGCCGCCTGCCCATGCTGCCGTAGCGCGCCATGAGGTCGCTCTCTTCCATCTTCTGCAATTGCGCGATGCGGCTGATACCATCCTTTGCGAGCTTCTGCTCAAAGGCCTTGCCGACACCCCAGATGAGCGAGACGGGTTTTGTTGCGAGAAAGCCGAGCGCTTCGGCTTCGCCGATGACGGAAAAGCCGCGCGGCTTGTCCATGTCCGATGCGATCTTCGCCAGGAACTTGCAATAGCTGAGACCCACCGAAACGGTGATGCCGATTTCCTTTTCAATTCGGGCCTGAAGCTTCGCCATGGTGATGGCGGGGCTCGCATGGTGGAGCCGTTCGGTGCCGGTGAGGTCGAGAAAGGCTTCGTCGATGGAAAGCGGTTCGACGAGCGGCGTGAGGTCGCGCATCATCTGTCTCACTTCGCGGCCGACGCGCACATATTTTTCCATGTCGGGCTTGATGACGACTGCTTCCGGGCAGGCCTGCAATGCCTTGAACATGGGCATGGCGGAACGGACGCCGCGGATGCGCGCGATGTAGCAGCAGGTCGAGACGACGCCGCGCTTGCCGCCGCCGATGATGAGCGGTTTGTCGAGAAGGTCGGGATTGTCGCGCTTCTCGACCGAGGCGTAGAAGGCGTCGCAATCGAGATGGGCGATGCCGAGACCGTGGATTTCCGAATGAAAGACAAGGCGGGGCCGGTTGCAGGCGGGGCAGCGCGTCATGCCCTCCGTGACTGCTGTGAAGCAGTCGCGGCAGAAACCGGGCCGTGGCGCTGCCGCCGTCATGCGGGCCCTTCCTCCGGCCAGAGCCACGCCGCGCCGCGAACGCCGCTCGAGGCGCCATGCATGTTGCGGAGGAGCCTTGTGTCGACGCGATCGGAAAAGACATAAGCGCCCCAACGCGCGGGGACTTCGTCATAGAGCGCGGCCACGTTCGACATGCCGCCGCCAAGCACGATGACGTGCGGATCGATGAGATTGATGACGTGGGACAGCGCGCGGGCCAGGCGGTCGGCATAGCGGCGCAGTGCGAAGCGGGCGGGGCGGCTTCCCGCTTCCGCGGCGGCGACGATTTCCTGCGCTGTCAGCGGATCTTCGCCGGAGGCCGCGTATTCCGCCGCGAAGCCCGGCCCCGAGTTCCAGCTTTCGATGCAGCCCTTCTTGCCGCAGTAGCAGTCCGGGCCGGGGAGTTCGTCGGGCAACATCCAGGGCAACTGGTTGTGGCCCCACTCGCCTGCGATGGCGTTGGGGCCGGAAAGGAGGCGTCCATTGACGACAATGCCGCCGCCGACGCCCGTGCCGAGGATAACGCCGAAGACGCTCGCCGCGCCTGCGCCCGCGCCATCCGTTGCCTCCGAAAGCGCAAAACAGTCGGCATCATTGGCGAGGCGTACCTCGCGGCCGAGCGCTGCCTCGAGATCGCGGTCGAACGGCTTGCCGATGAGAAAGGTGCTGTTGGCGTTTTTCACCAAGCCCGTCGCGGGCGAGATCGCGCCCGGCATGCCGATGCCCACCGTGCCGCGCGACTGCGTTTCCTGCTCCAGCGTTGCGACGAGATCGCGGATAGCGGCGACGGTGGTGTCGTAGCCGCCCGGTGTCGCGATGCGCCTGCGCGCCAGTTCACGCCCGCCTTGCCCGAGCGCGATACCTTCGATCTTGGTGCCGCCGAGGTCGATGCCGATGCGCATTGGCTAAAACCCGTCCTCTTCAAGCCGGGCCGAGATGAAGTCGTGTGCCTTTGCCCAGTCGGTCGTGTGAAAATGGCTGTGCTCCGACGGGCCGAGGAGTTTGGCGAGGCGCTGATCGGCGATGAAGTGCACCCGGTGTGTCGGTGCGTGGGCGGCTGCCACCGAGGCGAGGTTGTGCGGAATGTCGTCGAGGAAGACCACCGGCGCGTCGACGATTTCGGCGAGCCGTTTCACCGCGCCGCCTTTGAGGCCCTTGTTGGCGATGACGGGGTAGGCCATGCCATGCGCGGCGAGGTTCCGGACGCGCGTTTCCTTCTCGGAGAATGGCACGTTGGTGAGCACGACGACTTGCGCGCGGGTAGAAAGCGCGGTGAGCGCCTTCGCCGCGCCGGGCACGGGGATGAGCGAATGGGTGGAGGAGGCGAAGAAGCCCTGCATCAGCGCAGGCATGTCGGCGGCCGGAAGGGCTTCGCCCGTGTCCTTGCGCTTGATGTTGCCCGTGAGCGCGAAGCTCTGAAGGTCCAGCCAGAGGCCTTGCGTTTCCAGATAGAGTTCGAGCCCGGCGATGAATTGCATCAGCACTTCGTCGCAATCGGAAACGATGAGCGGCTTTCCGCGTTCGAGGCGCAGGGCTTCGATCTGCGGCGCCACATCTTCGTGGAGCGCGAGCGGATCGAGGCCGCGCAGATGCGGCGTGGCGGGAGCGGTCGTCGTCATGTCCAATGTACCTCTTCGCCGCCGGGGAGCAGCTTTCGAGCTATGCCCGGCAGTTCCGGCCGCAGCTCCGCCGCGTCGCAGAAGGCGAGCAGTCGAGCTTCGTCCATCAGCAGGAAGTCGAGCACGCCGCCGAGAATTTCCGGCTCGCCCGCGCGGGCCCGCAAATCGTCGGGAGAGAGCCCGGTTATGTCGAAAAACGCAAAGAGAAGCTCGTCGTCTCCGGCGATATGTCCAAGCGCTTGAATGGCAATGATTTCAGCCTGTTCCGGCTTCATCTCAAACCCCGCTCTCCAATGGCTTGTTAAGCATGGCGCAGGTTCGGAATAAAACGCTGCAAACCGACCATCCATTTAAAGACTTAGTTAAGGATATTGGCGTCATATGGAACGCCAGAGGACCGGGAATCAAGCCCGACCTGCCTTCGGCAGTATCGTGGCGCCGGCCATGTCCGGCAACAGGTGGAGTCTTGGAGCTATGGATGCGATGACCAAGAAAGTTCTGATCGTCGAGGACAATGAGCTCAACATGAAGCTCTTCCACGATCTTCTGGACGCGCATGGCTATGAGACCCTGCAGACCCGCGACGGGATCGAGGCGCTGGAGATCGCGCGCAAGAACCGCCCCGATCTGATCCTCATGGACATTCAGCTTCCCGAAGTCTCCGGCCTTGAAGTCACCAAGTGGATCAAGGAAGACGACAATCTGCGTGCCATTCCCGTGGTGGCGGTTACCGCCTTCGCCATGAAGGGCGACGAGGAGAAAATCCGCGAGGGTGGGTGCGAGGCCTATATCTCCAAGCCTATCTCCGTGACGCAGTTTCTGGAGACGGTGCAGCGTTTCCTGAGATAAGGGCAGCCCGTGACCGCGCGCGTACTCATCGTCGACGACGTTCCCGCAAATCTGAAGCTGCTCGACGCTAAGTTGACAGCTGAATATTTCGACGTCCTCAAGGCCTCTTGCGGCCCGGAGGCGATCGAGATTGCGACCGCCCAGCAGCCCGACATCATCCTGCTCGATGTGATGATGCCCGGCATGGACGGCTTCGAAGTGTGCCGCAGGCTCAAATCCGCGCCCCAGACCGAGCACATTCCCATCATCATGGTGACCGCGCTCGACCAGCCCAGGGACCGCGTCCAGGGGCTCGAGGCGGGTGCCGACGATTTCCTGACGAAGCCCGTCAACGATCTCGCGCTCTTTGCCCGCGTGAAGAGCCTTGTCCGCCTCAAGATGGTGACGGACGAGCTGCGTATGCGCGAGGCGACCGGCCAGCGCATCGGCGCATTTGTCGGCACCAGCACCGAAAAGATGCTGATGGTCGAGCCGGGCCGCGCCCTTGTTCTCGACGACCGCCCGACATCGCTGAAGCGGATGAGCGAGGCGCTCTCCATCGAGCACACGGTCACGATCGCTGAAACGCCGGAAGAGATGCTGCAACTCGCCAGCGTCGGCGATTTCGATCTGCTGATCGTCAGCCTGACGCTTCAGGAGTTCGACGGACTGCGCCTCTGTTCTCAGCTGCGCTCGCTTGAGGCGACCCGGCAGACGCCCATTCTCGCCATCGTGGAGGAGGGCGACATGACGCGCCTCGTCCGCGCGCTGGACATGGGCGTGAACGACTATCTGCTGCGGCCCGTCGACCGCAACGAGCTGGTGGCCCGCTGCCGTACGCAGCTTCGCCGCAAGCGTTATCAGGACTACCTGCGCGACAAGTTCCAGCGGGGGCTCGAACTGGCCATCACGGATGGCCTCACGGGCCTCTACAATCGCCGCTACATGGAGAGCCACCTCGATACGCTGGTGGAAGAAGGCATCCAATCCGGAAAGCCCGTCTCGCTGCTCATCTTTGACATCGACTTCTTCAAATCGGTCAACGACACCTATGGCCATGCGGCCGGCGATGCGGTGCTGAAGGAATTCGCTCAACGCATCCAGCAGAATGTCCGCGGCGTCGATCTGGCCTGCCGTCTCGGCGGCGAGGAGTTCGTGGTCGTCATGCCGGACACCGACGTGTCCTACGCCTTCATGGTGGGCGAGCGACTCCGGCAGAAGGTTGCCGAAGCCCCGTTCCGCGTCGAACCGACCGTGACGCTCAGCGTGACCGTCAGCATCGGCATCGCTGTGACCGAGAAGGGCAGCGATACCGGGAGGGCGCTTCTGGTGCGCGCCGACACCGCGCTCTATCGCGCAAAGCGCGACGGGCGCAACCGCGTCGTGGCCGAAGCTGCTTGAATAAACATTCCTGTTTTCAATAGGTTGAGCGGCGCTCTTGAAGCGAAGTCGCGCCCGGGCGGCGAGACCGAAGCGCGATGGCTGTCATCTTCATGTAGCAGATCGTTAACCACGTTTCTTCATGGTTAATCATTGAATTGAGGAGCCGCGCTCCAATCCGACTTTAGTTGACTGCACCGGAATGATACGCTCAAATTTAATCGAATTGCTTTCGCTGCCGCGTCGGGTTCCCTAGCTGGGGGGTGAAGGAAACCGATTCCATCGGCAGCGTTTGTGTCCTCACGGGATGCTCAGGTCCGCCGCATCTCCTGGGTCCGTGGGGCACGGCCGGTCGGAACGTGGTGGTGGAGTGGCCTCCTCTGTTAAGCCATGAATTTCCGGCCGGCCACTCTTGCTGCCGAACCGTTCAGGCAAACGAAAAGGCCGGTCCAATGGACCGGCCTTTTTGCTTCACAAGGCGACGGGAGCAAGTCCCATCGAGCCTTATTTGATCTTGGTTTCCTTGAACTCGACGTGCTTGCGCGCGATCGGGTCGTACTTTTTGATCGTGAACTTCTCGGTCATCGTGCGCGAGTTCTTCTTCGTCACGTAGAAGTAACCCGTGTCCGCGGTGCTCTCGAGTTTGATCTTGATCGAAGCTGGCTTCGCCATGGCGCGAAATCCTTGAATTGGGCGGGTCGGCCTGAGGCGCCCGCGAGGGTTCGTCTCGCCATCGGTGGGATGTGCGGATTGCGGCGGAGACTACTCACCGCAGCCGTTAAGTCAAGCCATCCGTTGAGCTTTCCCTCAGCCGGCAGCCGGATCGGCCTTGGCGGTTTGCCAGCGCCAGAGCGCCAAAGCCATGTAACCAAGGCCAAAAACGGCCATGGAAGCCGGAAGTCCATGGGGTACCCATGCCTGCATGGCGGCGCCGCCGATGGGCGGACCCATCAGCGCGCCGATGCTGTAGCACATGACGAAGGCCGAATTGGCGGCGGCGAGGTCAGGGCCATGGAATCGCTGGCCGAGGAGCGTCAGCCCCACCGAATAGAGGCCGGTCACCATGCCGCCGAAGACGAAGATTGCCGGGAAGATCAACAAAGTGCCCGCGACCAGCGGCAGGAGCGCGATGATTCCCCCGCCCAGTCCCCCGCAAATGGCGAGCAGCAGGCGGCGGTTCATCCGGTCGGCCAGAATGCCCAGCGGCACCTGGCAGAGGATATTGCCAGCCGCGAAGGCGGTGAGGACCAGCGCCGCCACCTGCGATGTGAGGCCGATCTTGACCCCGTAGATGGGCAGGAGGTTCATCACGCCCTGTTCGACCGCGCCGAAGACGAAGGCGGCGAGCGTCGCCGTGGGGGCGACGGTCAGGAAGGTGGCAAAGGAGCGGCTGGGCGCGTGCCCCTCGCCGCCAGGGGCTGTGCCGCCCGCCATGAGCACGGGGATGCAGGCGGTGAGCGCGAGGCCCGCGATGAGGCCGAAGGGCAGGAAGCCTTCCGAGCCTGCGAGGAAGAGCACCACGGGGCCGGCGGCGAAGCCGATCGCCAGCACCGCGCCATAAACGCCCATGATGCGTCCGCGCGTCTTCTCGTCCGCCAGTGCATTGATCCAGATCTCGCTGATGACGAAGGCAATGGTAATGGCCGCACCATTGATCGCGCGTAGCGGGAACCAGGCCCAGTAGTTCGGGACGAGGTAGCATCCGATCATCGCCCCGGCGGAGAGAATGAGGCTCACCACGACAAGTCGGTTAGCAGGCACATGCTGCATCAGCTTCGGAATGAAGGGCGTGGCGATGAGGCCGGCGAGAGAGGGAATGGCCGAGTTGAGCCCGATCATCGCAGGCGGCACGCCCTGACCCGCGAGAACCAGCGCGAGGAAGGGCATGGAGGCGCCGAGGCAGGCGCCGACGACGGTGAGGCAGGCTATCGCGGCGGCAATGCCGCGGCGGCGCTCAGCGGATGTGAGGCGGGAAGAAAAGGTCGTCTGAGAGGTCATGCGTCATCGTCAGTTTCGTTGCGCGGACGGCGCACGGATGACGGCCCTTGATGTTGTGACTGCATCGTCTGTCGCGATGCGGGCGGCAGTCTAGCCCTGGGCAGGGGAGTTTTCCACCCACCCGCGTCCCTTTGCCCCGATCTCAGGGGCGCTTGAGCGGCTGCCCGTTGCGGTAGCTGTAGAGTGGAACGCGATGCAATCCGCCGTTCCGGCGCCGCGCAACCTCATGCAGCACGAATTCCGTGACGTCGATGATCGGGAGCTTCAGCGCTTCCGAAAGCGGATACCAGTCGAGATCTTCCAGTTCGCCGCTTCCCGCGAGCGTTCCTTCCAGCGCCGTAGCCGACGCCGTGAAGAAACGCGCATGGAAGCGGATGGGGCTGCCCACGGGCGTGATCGCGCGGGCCAGCGGGGACAGCGCGTCGAGGCGTGGAGCGATGCCGCGTTCGCGGAAATGCGCCCAGCTCTCTGCGGTCCCGGCGCCGACATCGCCGGGCATGGCGAGAATGAGCCCCGTCTCCTCGAATGTTTCGCGGATCGCAGCCATGGCGAGCGCGCGTGCCTTGGGGCCGAAGTTCACCGCGGCGGGGAGGTCGGTGGCGGGCAGCGCGATGAAATCGTCAGGATCGAGCTTGCCGCCCGGAAAGACGAAGGCATCGGGCACGAACGACATGCGGGCATGCCTGCGGCCCATCAGGATGCGCGGCTCATCCGCCCGTTCGTCGACAAGGACGAGGCTTGCCGCATCGCGCGGACGGATCTTGCGCGGGCGCAGAGGGGCTTCGCTGGTCATCAACCCTCCAGCGTGTCCCGGATGGCTTCGCCTCTGCGGAAATGGATGAAGGGCACCGCCCGTTTGCGTTGCGCCGCCGCGCTTTGGCGCAGGCGTTCGTCGATCTCTGCCAGCACGACGCGCGTGATGTTCGGCAGATCGAGGTCTTCGGCCTCCTTGATGCCGATCCAGTGCAATCCCTGCAATTCGCCGGAACCCGTGACATGGGCCGGATCGCCGTGAATATGCTCGGCATCCGCAATGAAAAAGCGCGTGTCGAAGCGGCGCGTGCGGTAGGGCGGCGTGATGGCGCGGGCGACGAATTCGAGCGCGCCGAGCGCTGGCGACACGCCTGCGGAGAAATAGGCGTTCCAGTCCTTGTGCTTGCTCGTCTGCGGCGTCTCGATCACGCGACCGACTGCGAGCCCCGTTTCCTCGAAGGTCTCGCGGATGGCGGCAAGCGCAAGCGCCCGCGCGCGATTTTCCGACGGCGTGCCGCGCATGCGCGCGAGCAGAAGCCGCGCAACTTCAGGGCGCAGATCCTCCACGGGGCGAATGCGGCTGTCGGCCGGATCGACGCGCCCGCCGGGGAAGACGAATTTGTTCGGCATGAATTTGTGATTGGCGTGGCGCTGGCCCATCAGCACGCGAGGGCTGGTACCGTCGTTGCGCACGAGGATCAGCGTTGCCGCATCGCGCGGTCGCACGGCGCGGCCTGCGCTGCCATCGCGATACTCCTGGTCGCGCGATTGTTTCGGGTCGAAAGCGCCCGTCTGTCCCTCTGCCATGTTTCCGTCCCGGTTTCTTGAATGTCGTTTCCGGTCAGGATGCCCGGCGGGATCGGGGCTGTCCAGAAGACTAGTCGTGAACTTCGCCGCCGAAGCCGTGCATGCGCTGGGCCCATTGCAGGCCGACAACTGCGCCCTTGATGCGCGGGAGCAGCAGGAGTGAGAGCGCGGCGGTGAGGAGCGGCCAGACGGTCATCTGGATCCATACCGGCGGGGCGTATTCAAGTTCAACCGCGAGGATGATCGGCACGATGATGTGGCCGACGATCAACATGGTGAAATAGGGCGGCGCGTCGTCGGCGCGGTGGTGATGGAGCGCCTCGCCGCAATGCGGGCATTCGTCGACGACCTTGAGGAAGGCACGGAAGATATGACCTTTGCCGCAGTTCGGGCAGCGCTCAAGGAAGCCGCGCCAGATGGAGCGGCCAAAAGCGCGCGGCGCAAGCCGGACAGGCTCGTAAATTGTGGGCTGGTCGATATCCAAAATGGCGCTCATCCTGACCCTGTGATACGGCAAAAGTGCTACCGCAGATTTGTCGCATTCTAGAAAAGATTGAATGCGTCAGGTTGACGCGTATTGATTTGCGTCAATGTTTGGTGGGCCGTTTCTTGCTCGATCGTGCCGTTTTCGCCTTTCCGCGCGGCTTCATGCCACGGGGCTTGCCGCCGGCTTTCGGCTTTACGCCGGGGCGGCCTTGGGTTCGCTTAAAACCATGACGCCCGGCGGGTTTTCCTTCCGAGCCGCCCTCGACGATGTCGAAGCGCAGACCGCCGGTGACGGGAACGGCTTCAGCAAGCCGCACGCGGACTTGCTCACCGAGGCGATAGGTAAGGCCGGAGCGTTCGCCGATCAGGGCATGGCCCGATTCGTCGTGATGGAAGAATTCCGTACCGAGATTGCCGATGGGAATGAGACCGTCGGCGCCGGTTTCTTCCAGCTTCACGAAGAGGCCGAAGCGCGTGACGCCGGAGATACGGCCAGGAAATTCCGCGCCGATGCGATCGGCGAGGAAGGCGGCGATGAAGCGGTCCGTCGAGTCGCGCTCGGCGAGCATGGAGCGCCGCTCCGTGCCTGAGATGTGCTCAGCGATTTCAGCCAGCGCGCCCATTTCCTCCGCGCTTTGTCCGTCATTGCCGAAGCGCAGCGCCGAGACGAGCGCGCGATGGACGATAAGATCCGCATAGCGGCGGATCGGCGATGTGAAATGGGCATAGCGCCGGAGGTTCAGGCCGAAATGGCCGATATTGTCGGGCGAGTAGATCGCCTGCGACTGCGAGCGAAGCACGACGGTAGAAACCATCTGGTCGAACTCAGTGCCGTCTACTTCAGCCAGGATACGGTTGAAGTTCGCCGGTTTGACGAGCTGTCCCTTGGGAAAGCTCAGGTTGAGCGTCTGCAGGAACTCGGAAAGCGCCACGAGCTTTTCGCGAGAGGGCACGTCGTGAATGCGATAGACGAGCTTCGTCTGCTTCTGCTCGGCGGTTTCGGCAGCGCAGACATTGGCGAGGATCATGAACTCCTCGATAAGCTTCATCGACTCGTATTTGGCCGCGATGTTGATCGCGGCGACGCGGCCGCGCTCGTCGAGCTTTGCCTTGTATTCCGGCAGATCGAGATCGAGCGGTCCGCGCTTCTCGCGCGCGAGCGAAATCGTCTTGTAGGCGTCCCATAGAGGGCGCAACACGGTTTCGAGGATCGGTCCCGTCTTGTCGTCGGGCGCGCCGTCGATTGCTTGCTGCATCTGGCGATAGGTGAGGCGGGCGGCCGAACGCATGATGCCGCGCACAAACTCGTGGCTGCGCTTGTTGCCTTCGCTGTCGAACACCATGCGCACGGCGAGACAGGCGCGCTCTTCCTTTTCGCGCAGCGAGCAGAGATCGTTCGAGATGCGCTCGGGCAGCATCGGCACGACGCGGTCGGGGAAATAGGTCGAGTTACCACGCTTCCGCGCCTCGCGGTCCATAGGCGAGCCGGGGCGGACATAGGCGGCGACGTCGGCAATGGCGACGATGGCGACATAGCCGCCTTCGTTCTTCGGATCGGGGTCGAGTGCCGCCCAGACGGCGTCGTCATGGTCGCGTGCATCTTCCGGGTCGATCGTGACGAGCGGAATATCGCGAAGATCGGTGCGGCCTTCGGGGCCCGCGGGTGCCGCCGCTTCCGCTTCCTTGATAACGCTGTCGGGGAAGCGGTCGGGAATGCCATGCGTATGAATGGCGATGAGGCTGATCGACTTCGGATCGTCGCTGCGGCCGAAGACCTCGCGTACACGGGCGCGGAGAAGGCCGTAGCGCTTGCCCGGTACGGTTTCGGCGAGAACGAGATCGCCGTCCCTCGCATTGCCGGTGTCGTCGCGCGCGATCTCGTATTCGTTGCGCTCGCGCTTGTCGACGGGGACGAGCCTTCCGCCTTCCGCGCCTGAGCGGAAGAGACCGAGCACGCGCTCCGCGCCCTTGTCGAGGCGGCGCACGACGCGCGCTTCGTAGTCGTAGATTTCGTTGACCTCGGTCGTGCGCGTCAGGCGCACCAGAACACGGTCGCCGACGCCTGCCGGCGGCTCGGCCTCGCGGTCCTTGGCATGATGCTTTGTCGATTGGGGCGTGACGACGATGGAGGGCGGGGCGTCCGTGCCCTTCCAGTCGATCGGGCGGCCGACCAGCTCGCCATCGGGGTCCGTATGAGTAATCTCGATGGCGGCGACGGCGGGCAGCTCGCCAGCGCGATGAAGCTTGCGCTTCTCGCTCTTCACGAGGACGCCTTCTTCGGCCATCGCCTTCAGCATCTGCTTCAGCGGAATGCGATCCGCGCCTTTGACGTTGAAGGCGCGGGCGATCTCGCGCTTGCCGATATTGCCGGTGGCGGAAGAAACGAATTCGAGAATCTGCTCACGCGAGGGCAATCCATTCGAGCGCTCGCGTTTTTTGGGTGCGTCTTTTTTTAGCGCTGGTTTCGGCGCGGGCTTCTTTGAGGGCTTCTTCGGCTTATCGGTCATGTGGAGTTCGCCCGGAATGCTGTGTGGTCCCGGGGCTCGTCCCCAGGCTCCATTCTCCTCGCCATCCGCCGCGCTGCCGAACGGGTCCCGGCGACGCGCGCCGGGACATTATCCAGTGCTTGGCCGGCCGGAGAAAGAGCGGCCGATAGAACTAACTTCAGTCGGCCTGCTTGGCGGCGCGTGGCTTTGCCTTGGCGGCAGGCTTCTTCGCGGCAGGCTTCTTTGCCGCCGTCTTTTTCGGCGCTGCCTTCTTGGCGGCAGGTTTCCTGGCAGCGGGCTTCTTCGCGGCAGCCTTCTTCGCCGGCTTTTCGGCCGGTTCGGCCTTCGCCTTTTTCGTAGGGCCCTTCTTGGCGCCCTTGCCGGATTTCTCCGCGAGCAGGGCGACGATCTCTTCCACCGTCATGGCCTGCACGTCGGCTTCCTTCGGGAGCGTGGCGTTGGTGCGGCCATGCTTCACGTAAGGCCCGTATTTGCCTTCCATGATGAGGATCGGCTTGCCGTCTACCGGATGGGCACCCACGTCGCGCAGCGCCTTGCCCGCGCGTTCCGCCGCCTTCGCTGCTTTTTCGGCCAGGAGGTCGACGGCGCGGTTGATGCCGATGGTGAAGACTTCTTCCGGCTCCTTCAGATTGGCATAGACGCCATCATGAAGAATGAAAGGACCGAAGCGGCCCAGTCCGGCCGTAATCGGCAGTCCGGTCTCGGGATGAATGCCGACTTCGCGCGGAAGGGAGAGGAGCTCGACCGCGCGCTCGAACGTGATGTTCGCAGCCGAGGTGCCGCGCGGAATGCCCGCACGCTTCGGCTTCTCGCCGTCTTCTTCCGCTTCGCCGAGCTGGATATAGGGACCGAAGCGGCCCGACTTCACGAGCACGGGCTTGCCGCTCTCGGGGTCGATACCGAGATTGCGGTCGCCCGTCGCGCCTTCCTCGCCGTCGGCGCCGACGGTGAGCTGGCGGGTGAAGCGGCATTCGGGATAGTTCGAGCAGCCGACGAAAGCGCCGAACTTGCCGACCTTGAGCGAAAGGCGTCCATCGGCGCAGGACGGGCATTTGCGCGGGTCCGTGCCGTCGCCCTTGTCGGGGAAGACATGGGGCCCGAGCACGTCATTCAGACGATCGAGGACTTCGGTAATGCGAAGCTCCATCGCGTCGCCGACGGCGGCGGTGAAGTCCTTCCAGAAGTCGCGCAGCACGTCCTTCCAGTTCATTTCGCCTGCGGACACCTTGTCGAGCTTCTCTTCGAGATCCGCCGTGAAGTCATATTCGACATAGCGGTTGAAGAAGTTCTCCAGGAACGCCGTGACGAGGCGGCCCTTGTCGTCCGGCACGAAGCGGCCCTTGTCCATATGGACATAGGTGCGGTCGCGCAGCGTCTGCAGCGTCGAGGCGTAGGTGGAAGGACGACCGATGCCGAGTTCTTCCATGCGCTTCACGAGCGAGGCTTCCGTGAAGCGGGGCGGCGGCTCGGTGAAATGCTGGTCGGGCCGCACATCTTTGAGGCCGAGCTTGTCGCCGCGCGAAACCTTGGGCAGGCGTCCGCCGTCCTCGCCATCCTCCGCCTCGTCGCGGCTTTCCTGATAGAGGCGCAGGAAGCCGTCGAAGGTGATGACGGAGCCGGTGGCGCGAAGGCCGATCTGCTGCTCGTCGGCCTCGATCTCGATGGTCGTGCGTTCGAGTTGCACGCTCTCCATCTGGCTCGCGATGGTGCGGTTCCAGACGAGTTCGTAGAGGCGGCGCTGATCTTCGTCGAGCGCGCGGGCAACATGTTTCGGCAGGCGCGAAAGATCGGTTGGACGAATGGCTTCGTGAGCTTCCTGCGCGTTCTTAGCCTTGGTCTTGTAGACGCGCGCCGTGGACGGAAGATAAGCCTCGCCGAACTCATTGTTGATGACGGTGCGCGCCTGAGCGATCGCTTCGTCGGCAATCTGCACGCCGTCCGTTCGCATATAGGTGATGAGACCCGCCGTCTCGCCGTCGATCTCGACGCCTTCGTAAAGGCGTTGCGCGATCTGCATGGTGCGGCTCGCGGAGAAGCCGAGCTTGCGCGAGGCTTCCTGCTGCAGCGTCGAGGTGGTGAAGGGCGGGTAGGGATTACGCTTGGCGGGCTTACTCTCGACCGACTTCACGGAGAAGCGCGACGCCTTGATGCGCTTCACGATGTCGTCGGCGGTTTCCTGGTTCGGAATGTCGAACTTTTCGAGCTTCTTGCCGTCGAGGTTGACGATACGCGCAGTGAAGGGCGAGCCCGAGCCGGTCTGGAAATCTGTTTCGATGGTCCAGTATTCCTGCGCGCGGAACGCCTCGATCTCAAGCTCGCGGTCGCAAATCAGACGAAGGGCAACGGATTGCACGCGGCCCGCCGAACGCGCGCCCGGCAGCTTGCGCCAGAGCACGGGCGACAGCGTGAAGCCGACCAGATAGTCGAGCGCGCGGCGCGCGAGATAGGCGTCGATCAGCTCCTTATCGAGCCCCCGCGGATGCTTCATCGCCTCGAGGACGGAATTCTTGGTGATGGCGTTGAAGACCACGCGCTCGACATGGACGCCCTGAAGCGCCTTCTTCTTGTTCAGGACCTCCAGCACATGCCAGGAAATGGCTTCTCCCTCGCGATCAGGGTCGGTTGCGAGGATGAGCTTGTCCGCGCCCTTGACGGCGGCGGCGATGTCATTGAGGCGCTTCTGGCTCTTGGGGTCGACGTCCCAGGCCATGGCGAAGTCGTCATCGGGCTGGACCGAGCCATCCTTGGAGGGCAGGTCGCGGACATGTCCGTATGACGCCAGGACCTTGAAGCCCTTGCCCAGATATTTGTTGATGGTTTTCGCCTTGGCCGGCGACTCAACAATAACAACGTCCATCGGGCGCACTCGTCTCCAATTCCGCGACCGCGCAGGGGATGGGGGCCGTCCCCCATTGCCGTGGACGGGCCAGATCGCCTGGTCACCGATGAAATGAGAAGGCGCAAAATAACGCCACCGCGGGCTCCATCGGCCGCAGGCAGAACATGGTGAAAAGGCGAGGTACTGTCAAATCCCGCAGAAAACTGCCAGAAAATGGCACAATCGACTTGAGGCGCGGGGTCCGTCGCAAAAATCGATCTAAACAGGGTCCTATGAGAAATATCTATTTCTCTGTTCGATCACCCATGCATATACTCCTAAAGGACTAGGCTAATGGGGTTGGTTCTTCAGCTTGCGGGCTGGGCAGGGGGTGTAGCTATGCGGAATGCAGTGAGCGGCGTCAGCGTGGAGCGGAACTTCCATCCGGCGGCGGGATTGGCCGACGCGACGCCCCGGTCCGGCGACATGGAAGAAGAGGATGTCGCGGCTTATCTCTTTGACCTTCTGGTCGGGGCGCGGCGACTCGCGACATCGCGCCGGCAGAGGTTTCTCGCCTATCTGATCGGCATGGCAATCGAGGAAGCGCGGCTCCTCACCATGGGCCGCTCTGCAGCCGGCATAGCGCGGAAGCCGCGGCCCTGACGTTCAAATATCGCCTTCCGGCAGAAGGCTGACGCGATCGCCTGGATCGCGGTGGAGGCGGCCCGCAAGGTCAAGTTCCAACAATACCATGCGGATGACGGGCACGCTCGCGCCCGTCTGGCGCAGGATTTCATCGACGGGAGTGGGCGTCGGCCCGAGCGCGGAGAGGACGCGCTTGCGCGTCGCAGCGTCGGCCTCGGGCGTGGGGCCGCCTGCGGGGCCGAAGCGATCGGGCGCGGGCTCCGCGAAGGGCAGCATCGGCGCCTGAGCTAGCGCGGCGATCACATCGTCGGCTGATTCGACCAGGGCCGCGCCATCCTTGATGAGGCTGTTCGAGCCGCGCGCGCGTGGGTCGAGCGGAGAGCCGGGCACGGCGAACACATCGCGGCCTTGCTCCAGCGCGAAGCGTGCCGTGATGAGCGAGCCGGAACGCATCGCCGCTTCGACCACGACGACGCCGAGCGAGAGCCCCGAGATGAGCCGGTTGCGGCGCGGGAAATGGCGCGCCTGTGGTCGTGTGCCCGGCGGCATCTCGCTGACCAATGCGCCGCGTTCCGCGATCTCGAGTTGCAGAGCGCGGTTTTCCTCCGGATAGACCACATCAAGGCCGCCCGCGACGACGCCGATCGTGCCGGTATCGAGGGACGCCTTGTGCGCGGCTGCGTCGATGCCGCGGGCAAGTCCGGAGACGGTGGTGTAGCCGCGCTGACCGAGATCGCGCGCGATGGTGCCCGCGAGCTTTGCGCCCGCCGCGGAGGCATTGCGCGAGCCGACCAGCGCGATGGCGGGATGCTCGGCAAGATGGAGCGAGCCGAGGACGGAGATGACCGGCGGGGCAGGATCCACGGCGGCGAGGCGGCGCGGAAAATCGGGCTCGCCAAAGACGATGAGCCGAGCGCCCAGCTTTTCCGTCGCGGCGATTTCGCGCTCGGCTTCCGCGCGGCTTGGAATACGGAGCGCCGATTTTCGCCCGCCACGCGCGGCGAGCGCTGGCAACGCTTCGAGAGCCTCGACCGCGTTTGGAAAATGCTGGAGCAGATCTCGGAATGTGACGGGGCCGACGGTGTCGCTGCGCGCAAGGCGCAACCTCGCCAGGCGTTCCGCCGCGGAGAGCGGAGCGCTCATGCAGGCTAGCCTCAGGACTTTGTGGAACCGATGCGGGACTCGGTGCCCGAAAGCAACCGACCGATATTGCCGCGATGGGCGACAAAGATAAGGATAGCCAGAAAAATGCTCAGGGGAAGGATGGAGTTCTGCCCGAGGAGGAAAAGATAGACGGGCGTGAGCGCCGCCGCGACGAGGGTGGCGAGAGACGAGTAGCGGAAAATGACGGCGATCAGCAGCCATGTCGCGCCGAAGAGAAGGACAACAGGCCAGTAGAGCGCGAGGTTGATGCCGATGAAGGTCGAGAAGCCCTTGCCACCCTTGAACTTCAGCCAGATGGGGAAGAGATGGCCCAAGACGGCGCCTGCGCCCGCGAATAGCGACAATGCCGGCGCGACGGCTTCCGGCGCGAAGTGACGCGCCAGCAGAACCGCGACGGCGCCCTTGGCTGCATCGCAGAGAAATGTTGCGCCCGCGACCCACTTATTGCCGGTGCGCAGCGCATTGGTCGCGCCGATATTGCCCGAGCCAATGTCGCGGATGTCTCCGAGGCCGGCCATCCTTGTGAAGATCAATCCGAACGGGATTGAGCCCAGCAGATAGCCGACGGCAAGCGCCGCCAGAACCCATGGCGCGTCGGTATTCAATGCGTCGAGCATGATTAGTGTCCCCCATCCCCGTGAACATGGACCGTGCGTCCGCCGACCATGGTGCGCAGCGCGCGGCCCTGAACGCGGCGATCCTCGAAAGGCGTATTCTTGGATGTCGAACGCAGCTTGGCGGATTCGACAACCCAGGGCATTCCCATGTCAATGAGGACGAGATCGGCGGGGAGACCGGCGGCAAGGCGGCCGGTCTGGAGGCCGAGAAGATCGGCAGGCGCGAAGGTCAGCGCGCCGAGAAGGCGGGTGAGCGGTACATCGCCATTATGGACGAGGGCGAGGCTCGCGGGCAGAAGCGTTTCGAGGCCGATGGCGCCGAAGGCGGCTTCCGCAAAAGGATGACGCTTCGCGTCCGCGTCCTGCGGGTTGTGGCCCGAAACGATGATGTCGATGGTGCCGTCGGCGAGACCGGCGACCAGCGCCTTGCGGTCTTCTTCCGAACGGAGCGGCGGCGAGACCTTGAAGAAAGTGCGGTAGCCGCGAATGTCGTTCTCGTTGAGCGCGAGATGGGCGGCGGAGACGCCGCAGGTAACCTTGAGGCCATTGCCGCGCGCGCGGCGGATGATCTCGACAGAGGCGGCGCAGGAAATCTGCGCGACGTGATAGCGCCCGCCGGTCGTTTCGAGCAGGCGCAGATCGCGCTCGATCATGATGGTCTCGGCAATGGCAGGAATGCCGGAAAGGCCGAGGCGGCTCGCAAGCTCGCTATCGTTCATCACGCCGGTGGAGAGTTCCGGCACTTCGGCATGCTGGACGATGAGCGCACCGAAATGTCCGGCATAGGACATGGCGCGGCGCATGACCTGCGCGTTGGCCACGGCGCGATCACCATCAGTGAAGGCGACGGCGCCAGCCTCCTTAAGGAGGCCGATTTCGGTCATCTCCGCGCCGGCAAGGCCCTTGGTGAGGGCCGCCATCGGATGGATATGAACGATGCCTGTGTCGCGGGCGCGGCGCTCGATGAAATCGACCAGCGCGACATCGTCGATCACGGGATGCGTGTTCGGCATGACGATGAGCGTGGTAACGCCACCTGCGGCGGCGGCAAGGCTTGCCGTGCGAAGCGTCTCACGGTGCTCTGCGCCGGGCTCGCCGGTGAAGACGCGGCAGTCTATGAGGCCGGGGGAGAGAATGTGACCTCGGCAGTCGACGATTGCTGCGTCGTCGGGAATGCCGTCACTGAAGAGATTGGGGCCGAGGTCCGCGATCTTGCCATCGGCGACGAGCAAGTTGCCCTTTACGTCGAGGCCGGAGGCTGGATCGACCAGCCGCGCATTGATGAAGGCTGTGCGGCTCATATGCGCAACTCGTTCGGCAGGTTGCGGGCAAGCGCGTCGAGAACCGCCATGCGGACCGCGACGCCCATCTCGACCTGCTCGCGGATGACGCTGCGGTTGATGTCGTCGGCGACGGCGCTGTCGATCTCGACACCGCGATTCATCGGGCCGGGATGCATGATCAGTGCATCGGGTTTCGCATGGCCGAGTTTTTCGTAGTCGAGGCCGAAATAATGGAAATACTCGCGCTGCGAAGGGACGTAGGAGCCCGACATGCGTTCGAGCTGGAGGCGCAGCATCATGACGATGTCGCAGCCTTCGAGGCCTTTTCGCATGTCGTGGAACACCTCGACCCCGAAACGGTCGATGCCCTTGGGCAGGAGCGTCGGCGGCGCGATGACACGGACGCGTGCGCCCATGGCACCGAGAAGCAGAATGTTCGAACGCGCGACGCGGCTATGCAGAATGTCGCCACAGATCGCGACGGTGAGGCCTTCGATGCGGCCCTTGCGGCGGCGGATGGTGAGCGCGTCGAGAAACGCCTGCGTCGGGTGCTCATGGGCGCCGTCGCCCGCATTCACGACCGAGCAGGAGACTTTCTGCGACAGAAGCTCGACCGCGCCGGAAGAGGCATGGCGAATGATGATGAGGTCCGGGTGCATCGCGTTGAGCGTGACCGCGGTGTCGATCAGCGTTTCGCCCTTTTTGACCGAGGACGAGCTGACCGACATGTTCATCACATCGGCACCGAGCCGCTTGCCCGCCAGCTCGAAGGAGCTTTGCGTGCGCGTCGATGCTTCGAAGAAGAGATTGATTTGTGTGCGACCGCGAAGGACCGAGCCCTTCTTGTCGACCTGACGGTTCTGCTCGACATAGGTGTCGGCGAGGTCGAGAAGGGCCGTGATGTCGGCAGCAGAAAGCCCTTCGATCCCCAGCAGGTGCCGGTGTGGAAAGATCGGGGGGAGCTGTTTTTCCGCGCTGGTCATTAAAGCCGCATTGTATAGGGCCGATTCCGGAATGCGGCAAGTATCCAAGGGGTGCGGCAACGGAGTTATCCCCGTTTTCGGCGGCCATGCTAGGCTTTGGGCCGATCGGAAATGGAGGAATGCGTATGACCGGCCCCCGCGCTTTTGCCACGCATGAGGTCTTCAATCAGCCCCCCGCGCTGGAGGACTACAACCTCTTTACCTCGGATCGGGTACTCGGCGAAACGGTGGAGCGGGAGGGCGCGGAAGACGCCCGGACCTCGCTCGAAAGTTTCGGCGCGAAGCTCGGAACGGCAGAGGTCATCGACCTCGGGCGGCAGGCCAACACCTATCTGCCGGTTCTGAAGAGCTTCGACCGCTTCGGCCATCGCACCGACCGGGTGGAGTTTCACCCCTCCTATCATCAGCTCATGGCGCTTTCGGTCGAGCAGGGACTTCAGGGATCGCCCTGGGACCATCTGCTGACGGGCGGGAAGCCGAGGCCCGGCGCGGTCGTGGCGCGGCTCGCGGGCACCTACATGATGACGCAGATCGAAGCGGGGCATGGCTGCCCGATTACCATGACCAATGCGGCGGTACCGGCGCTGCTCTTCCAGCATGATCTCGCCAAGGAATGGGTGCCCCGCAGCCTGTCGCGGAAATATGACCCGCGCTTCATTCCGGCGAAGGAGAAGACCGGCGTCACCTTCGGCATGGGCATGACCGAGAAGCAGGGCGGCACGGATGTGCGCGCGAATACGACGGTCGCCGAACCCGTGGGCAAGGGCGGGCCGGGCGCGGAATATCGCATTACAGGCCACAAGTGGTTTTTCTCCGCACCGATGTGCGACGCATTTCTCGTTCTGGCGCAGGCGCCGGGCGGACTCTCGTGCTTCCTCATGCCGCGCTTCACGCCGGATGGCGAGGTTAATCCGATCCGTATACAGAGGTTGAAGGAGAAGGTCGGAAACCGCTCCAACGCCTCGTCGGAAGTGGAGTTTCAGGCGACCGCCGGATGGCTTATCGGCGAGGAGGGGCGCGGCGTTCGCAACATCATCGAGATGGCGACCTATACGCGGCTCGATTGCGCGGTGGCGACGGCGGGCATGATGCGGGCGGCGGTGGCACAGGCGGTGCATCATTGCAGCTACCGGACGGTGTTCCAGAAGAAGCTGATCGACCAGCCCTTGATGGCGAATGTGCTGGCCGATCTGGCGCTCGAAACGGAAGCGGCGACGGCGCTTTCCTTCCGCGTCGCGCGTTCGTTCGATCGCGCGGACGAGGATGAGAGGGAAGCCGCGTTCCGCCGCATCATGACGCCGGTGGCGAAATACTGGGTCTGCAAACGCGCACCGAACCTCGCCTATGAGGCGATGGAATGTCTGGGCGGAAACGGTTATGTCGAGGAAGGGATCATGGGCCGCATCTATCGCGAGATGCCGGTCAATGCGATCTGGGAAGGCTCGGGCAACGTCATGTGTCTTGACGTGCTCAGGGCGCTGTCGCGCGAACCCAACGCGCTCGATATCGTTATCGCGGAATTCGAGACGGCGCGGGGGCGTCATCGCGCTTATGACGCGGCGCTCGATGCGCTGAAGGATGGCTTTGCCGACTTGGGGTCGCTTGAAGGGCGGTCCCGACAGATCGTCGAAGCGATGGCCAAGCTGGCGGCGGGTTCGATCCTGCTGAAGTCGTCGCCGGAATTTGTTTCGGACGCCTATTGCACGACACGGTTGGGGCGCGACTGGGGCGATATTTACGGGACGCTGCCGGTAGGTGTCGATCAGCGGGCGATATTGGAGCGGGCGCGGGTGGAGCGGTGAGCGCCTGTGTGCGTCCGCTGAAAAGCTTCGCCGCCTCTAGCTCAAGTCGACATGACGCCAAGGGCGTAACGGTCTAAAATTATGTTTGTGTGCGTAGCAGCTTCCCTGTGTGTCAGATCACTTATGGAGCGCGCAGATGCCAAACATCGACTGGAGTGTCAAAGGCGTCGAAATCTCGGCCTGCAATTGCGACTGGGGTTGTCCTTGCCAGTTCAATGCCCTGCCCACGCATGGAAATTGCCGGGCGTCCACGGCGGTCGAGATCGAGCGCGGACATTTCGGCGAGACGAAGCTCGACGGGCTCAGGTTCGGCGGGCTTTTCGCCTGGCCCAAAGCCATTCACGAAGGCAATGGCGAAGCTCAGCCCTTCATCGACGCGCGCGCGAGCGAGGCGCAGCGGGCGGCGCTTCTGACGATCATGAGCGGCGCAGAGACGGTGCCCGGCGCGACGATCTTCAATGTCTTCGCGGCGACGCTTGCGAAAATGCACGATCCGATTTTTCTCCCGATCGAGTTCAAGGTCGACCGCGCGAAACTGAGGGGCTCGTTCGGCGTGCCCGATATCGTCGCGGTCCAGAACGAGCCGATCAGGAATCCGGTCACCGGCGAGCCGCATCGCGCGCGCGTGACGCTGCCGCAGGGCTTTGAATATACCGAAGCCGACTTCGTCAGCAGCGCAACGAAGACCGCATCGGGTGCCGCCATCGCTCTCGACTGGGCAGCGGGCCATGGGCATCTGGCGGATGTTCACTGGACCGGCAACGGACCCGTTCGCTGACCTTTCCGCGGTCTGAAGATGACGGATAGTGAGAGAGCATCCTTTCGGCTGGCGGGCACAGAGGCGGCGCTGGTCGAGCGTCTGCTGCGGCAGGATCGTCTGGTCGTCGCGGCGAGCATCTGCGCCGTCGTCACTCTCTGCATCGCCTATCTGGTCTATGGCCCGTCCATGCCCGCGATGGACGGCATGCCGGACATGGCGATGCCCGTGGGCTTCGACCGAGCTTCGTTTCTGTGGCTCGCGCCCATGTGGATCGCGATGATGGTCGGAATGATGCTGCCGAGCGCGGCGCCGATGCTGCTGCTCTTCGCGCGGCTGCAACGTGTCAGCTATCCGGCGAAAAATCCGGCGAACGAGATCCTGCTCTTTGCGGCAGGATATGTGCTTGTCTGGGCGGGGTTCAGCCTTGCCGCCGCTTTCCTGCAGGCGGCTTTCTCCGGGCAGGCCTGGCTCAGCGACGATATGCGGCTGCAATCGCGCGGCGCTCAGGCGGCGCTGCTGGTTATAGCGGCCCTGTTCGAGATTTCGCCACTGAAGGCAACTTGTCTCGACGGGTGCAGATCGCCTGCGCAATTTCTGGCCGACCATCGCCATCCGCATCGGCTCGGAACGCTGCGGACCGGGGCAGAGCACGGCCTGTTCTGCATCGGCTGCTGCGCCGCGCTGATGGCGCTTCTTTTCGTTGGTGGCGTGATGAACCCGTTGATGATTGGCGGGCTTGCTATCGTCGTGCTGGTGGAGAAGATCGCGCCTGCCTCATGGCGGCTCGAGCGAGCCATAGCGCTCGCATTGGTGGCGATGGCGGCGGCTGTCTATTTCTGGCGCTGACCTACCCAAACACCCAGAGCATCAGCGGCATCGTCGCGACTGCCAGCACCGTGCCGCCGGTGATGAGGCTCGACATCAGTTCCATATGGCCGCCGAGCTGGCGGGCGAGGACATAGGACGACGTAGCTCCGGGAACGGCGGCGCAGATGAGGATGACGAGGCGCGGAAGGCCGGTGACGCCGAAGAGGAAGCAGAAGCCCATCATCATGACAGGCATCAGGACGAGCTTCAGCGCGCTCGTATAGAGCACGGTCCATTTCGCCTCGAAGACATGGCCGACGCGGAGCCCGGCGCCGACGGCGATGAGGCCGAGGGTGAGGGAGGCTTCGCCGATGATTTTCGCGGTGACGGCGAGGGGGCCGGGCAGGCCGATGCCCGTTGCGTTGAGGAAGATGCCGGCGGCGCAGGCGAGGATGAGCGGATTTTTCGCGAGCAGCTTGCCGAGTTCGACGGGGGTTGCGCGGCGGTTGAGGGCATAACGCGTGAGCACGGTGACCGAGAGGATGTTCGCCAGCGGCACCAGAACGGCAACCGAGACGGCGGCCATGGTGACGCCCTGCTTGCCATAGAGCGAAGCGATGGAGGCCAGCGCGACGAAGCTGTTCCAGCGGGCGGCGGCCTGGAACATGCTCGAAAATTCGGGGCCGGAGACCGGCAGGAAGCGCTTGGAAAGCATCAGTACGCCGACCATCGCGAACATGCCGCAGGCAAGCGCGAAAGCCATGGGCCAGATGTCGAAGCTGCGCAGGTCGGCGGTCGCCAGCGTGCTCAGCAACAATGCCGGGAACAGCACATAGTAGTTGAGCTGGTCGAGAGGCAGCCAGATCTCCTCGCCGGGAAAGCCCTTGCGACGGATCGTGAAGCCGAGCGCGATGACGAGGAAGATGGGGACGAGCGAATTCAGGATGGCGAGCATGGCGGGAGCGTTTCCTCACTCCGCCTTGTTCTTCCGGGCGTGTAGCGGAGCCTCTCCCTTCTAGCCGATTTTACACTTCGCTCAAGGTATTTGCGGCCAGCCTCAGGGTCAGCCTCAGGGGAAGGG
>Ga0255338_1001136_pt1 | contig 55964 bp, 51 predicted proteins | sample MeOH1_35cm_T4_19_FD_203715 | JGI IMG/M metagenome (GOLD analysis project Ga0255338, IMG submission 203715) | Sandy soil microbial communities from University of British Columbia, Vancouver, Canada - MeOH1_35cm_T4_195 | ecosystem: Engineered > Artificial ecosystem > Sand microcosm > Unclassified ... | reverse complement strand
GTCATACCTGTTTCCATCGCGCAGATAATCGCAATTTCAGCGAGATCAGACATGCCAAGAAGTGCCACATTGCGGGAACCGCGTGCCGCCGCCGCATGCAGAACGGCGGAGCAATCCGAACGCGCCTGCCTGAAGAACGAAAACGAAGCGCTGAGGTAGTCCACCGTCAGTCGCGACTTTTCGGCGAACCCTTTTGGCGTGAGGTAATAGGCGTAGCGGCGGGTCGGGACCGCCTTGGCCTTCACCAAGCCCTTGTTCATGCAACGTTTGAGATAGGCATTCACGAGACCGAGCGCGATGCCGAGGTCGCCCGCCAGCTTACGCTGCGATTGCTGTCCGTCGCGCTCGACCGATTCCAGCAGGCCGAGAACGATGCGCGCATCCTGGTCGTCGTCAGTTCGGATCGCTTCGGGCACGGCGGGCCTCCCCCTCTCCCGCGCAGGGTCCTACCGCGTTCACGTGCTGAACGTCAATCCATATTGTTCATAACGTGAACGAACTCAACATATTGAAATTACTGTAGTTAATGGAGGCTTCCACAAGCTACTCCGATGGCGGCGCGGTGAGGATGCGAAGAAAAACCCAACAATAATCGTCCGCGGCAACTCAGTTGAGGCAGGCGCCCTTTTCTTGAGTTTCTGGGGTGAAGAGCGCACAAGATCGACGTCCGCCGCGTCGGCGGCGCCCCTTGCTGCTTCGAGCACAACAGCTTCATGCCTGACCGTTTCGATCTCTGGTTCCTACCGGTCCTTTCGTTCGCTCTCTCCGCCATTTTGATCACTTTGCTCCACCCCCTCCTCATCCGCTACGCGCTCGCCCGTCCGAACGCGCGCTCGTCGCACCGGGCGCCGACGCCGCAGGGCGGCGGCATCGCCGTGATCGCGGCGACAACGCTGGTGGCTGCGGCGGCCGTCCTGCTGATGCCGCCGCTCGCGGGCGACCCGCTGCGGCTCATCTTGATCTTCGCCTGCGCCATCGCGCTGGCCGTACTCGGCGCAGCCGACGACATCCGGCCGATGGAGGCGCTGCCGCGCTTGCTGCTGCAAGGCATCGCAGTGCTCGTGGCGCTCGCGGCGCTGCCGCCGCACCTGCACCTCTTTCCTGCTGTGCCGTGGTGGCTCGAACGCGCGCTCTTGTTCGTCGCCGTGCTGTGGTTCGTCAACCTCGTCAACTTCATGGACGGCATCGACTGGATGACCGTCGCCGAAGTCGTGCCGGTGACGGCAGCGCTCGCGGTATTCGGCCTGGTGGGCGCGCTGCCGCGCGATGCCATGCTAGTTGCGCTCGCGCTCTGCGGCGCCATGATCGGCTTTGCGCCGTTCAACAAGCCGGTGGCGCGGCTGTTCCTCGGCGACGTCGGCAGCCTGCCGATCGGGCTCTTGCTCGCCTGGCTGCTGGTGCTGCTGGCGCAGGATCATCTCGCCGCGGCGATCCTCTTGCCGCTCTATTACGCCGCCGATGCGACGATCACGCTTGTACGCCGGTTCATCCGCGGCGAACGGGTGACGCAGGCGCATCGCAGCCATTTCTATCAGCGCGCCTTGGACGACGGCATGAGCGTGATGCACATCGTCGGCCGCGTGTTCTGGCTCAACATCGCGCTGGCCCTGCTGGCCTTGTCGACGTTGCTGAACACGACGCTCGCGCTGCATCTCGCGGCGGTCGCGATCGGCGGCATTATCGTCGGCCTCACGCTCTACCGCTTCGGCAAAGTCAAAGCGTGAGCGAGCGGAACGTCTTCGACGCCTGGCGTACGGCTTCAATCACCTGCGCCACCGGCAATTCATCCAAACATGCGCTGTAACTCTCCAGCCGCCGCTCGCAGCCCTCGAGCTGGCATGGCGTGCACGGAAACGCGTGCTGCACGAGCCAGACATTGCCGCGTTGCTGGATCGCGCCGGTCGCCTCCCACGAGTGGTCGAGCCCACCGACGGGCCACGGCGCCCACAGGCGCGGATCGGTAGGGCCGTAGAGCGCGACAGTCGGCACGCCGGACGCGGCGGCGAGGTGCGTCACCGACGTGTCCGGCCCAACATAGACGCGCGCCTTCGCGAGCAGGCTTGAAAGCCGCGGCCACGAGAGCCGGCCGTCGAGACGCGTGACTTTCGTGCCCGCCCAGATCTCGTCGAGATATCGCCGTTCGCTTTCGGCTGGTCCGCCGGTGGCGATGATCGTCAACCCATCGGCCGCGAGCGTGTCCGCCAATGCGCGCCAGCCGTCTTTGGTCCATTGCTTGTAACGGAACATCGGCGCGGCATGGATCACCGCGTAATCGCCGACCGGGAACGCCTCGAACGGTTCCGGCTTCGGCGGCACCAGTTCGGCGACGCGCGCAATGCCGAGCGCATCGGCAAGGCTCAGCATCTCCTCGACACGATGCAGCCCGCGCGCGACCGGCACATGACGATCGAGCAGCGTGCGCTTCACGCGGCCGGAGAAGCGCTCCTCCACCGGCGCCAGGCGCATGCGCCCGGCGGCGATGGCAAAGCCGGTCGGCCGGTCGCCGCTCTGCGTCGAGATCGCCAGATCGTAACGGCGCAACAACCGCGCGCCGAGCGCCAGACTCTCGGCCACCGAGGGCCGCGGCGGCATGGTCAGAACATCGTTGAGATCGGGATTGCCGGCGAGAATCCCGGCCGTGTCGGCAAACACCAAGACGTCGATAGAGGCGTCGGGCCAGGCGCGCCGCAGGCTGCGGATGAGCGGCGTTGTCAGCAGCACGTCGCCAAGCCGGCGCAAGGCGATGACCAGAATGCGCGGGCGCTCGCCGAGATCGATAGGCGCGATCATGGCGTTGTGCGCTTGTCCGCCGCGCGGCGCTTCAAGGCCACGCCGCCGGCAACACCCACGCCGATGACGTAGACCCAGCCCTGCAGGAAATCGAACAGATGCGAATTGAACACCGAGCCGACGATGTTTTGCACCACCACGACCAGGCCGATCCATTCGATCAGGCCCGGCGCGCGAAACAACCACAGATGCGCGAGCCACAGCGCCCATAGCACGACGGCACCGAGCAACCCGAGCTGGATCGCGACCGCAAAAGTCTGATTGTGCGGGTTTGTAGTCGCCGATCCTTCAGCACCGGTCTGGCCTGCGGTCGCCTTGGCAAACAGCGAGGGGATCGTACCGGTACCATGGCCGATGAATGGCGCTTCCTTGATGAAGTCGATCGACCTCTTGGCAAACTCGATGCGTTCACCCGACGAGTTGCGCGTGTCCGAGGCCACGTAGCTTTGGTAATCGGTCCAGACCTGCAGGGTGCGCGCGCGCAGGTAAGGCGATGAGAACCAGGCAACGGCCAACACCACGGCAGCGGCGGCAAAGAGGATTAGCCTGTCGCGCAGCCGCAGTTGCGTGATCGCAAATAGCGCCAAGAGAACAAGGATGAGGATGAGCGCGGTGCGGCTCGCTGCCACGAACATGATGTTGGCCAGCATCGCGAGAATGATGGCCGCGAGTACCGTAAGCCAACGCCAGCGCCGGCGCGTCAGTGCGTCATAAGCGAGATAGATGAGCCCGAAGATGCAGGTGACGAACTCGCCGCTCTGGCTGGCAGCGTTCTTCACCGGCACGCCGAAGTCGCGCGAGAACAGGAAGACCGGCTGCGGCCACAACACCAGCGCATAAGAGACGACCAGCAGCACCACACAGGATAGCGCGAAGCCGCCGAACACCCATTCGGCATTGTCCGCACGGCGGTATTGAACGAGCAGCAGCGGGATCACCAGCAGCTTGAAGAAGGAGTCGAGCCCCTTCCACCGCTCGTAAAGCGAAACATCCGCCCAGAGCATGCCAATGACTCCGAGCGCAACCAGCAGAACGGGAAGACCGCCGGCGGGCGTCAGCACCTCACGCCGCACCTCGGTCCAGGTGAGCGTCGGGATGAGCGCGATGAGCCACAGCACCGTCAGGATCGCGGTCGCCGAGGTCGACCACGGCAGCGAGATCGCAGTGGCCACCGCCAAGCCATCGGCGAGCCGCATCAGCTTGGCCGGCTCGATACGATGGGGAAAGGACAGGCTCGCCATCGTTCAACCCGCTGTCCGCACAGCCGGCATCAGCGCGGTGAGACCCCGCTTGGCACGGAAGTCATCGCTCGAGATGATGTCGGAGAGCTTCTGTTCGTTGGCGGAAAGCCGCGCGCGGTCGGCCTCCTTGTGCCAGAGATGGATGACCCCGGTGGCAAAGGTGCCATCCTTGCGGCGCACGCCGGCGTGCAGCAGGCGCACGATCAGGTCGGAATCTTCTTTGCCCCAGCCGCTGTAGTCGGCGTCGAAGCCGTCGACCTTGTCGAGGTCCGTCCGCCAGATGCCCATGTTGCAGGAGCGCGCGCCTTCCCAGGCCCCGCGGCGCAATCGCCGCAGCGGGCCGAGCGGCAGATGCAGCAAAGCGGACAGGCGATTGACGCCACCGCGCCCGCGCTCTGCCAACCATTGGCTCATCATCCAGCTCTCAGGCGCCAGATCTTCACGCAGCACTTTTTCCGTGAGCGCGGATGACAAGAGAACGCGGTTGCCGGTAACGAACCAGCCCGGCTCGGCCAGGCGGCGATGCGTGGCGACGAAATCCGGCCGCACGATGCAGTCGCCGTCGAGGAAGATGCAGTAGCGGCCGCGCGCAGCGAGGATCGCCCGGTTGCGGATTTCGGCCGCGCGGAAGCCATCGTCGGGATGCCAGACGTGCTCGACGCGGTGCCCGACCTTGGCCTTCCAGGCCTCGACCGTCGCCGCGGTCGCCGGCCCGGATCCATCGTCGGCGACCAGCACCTCGAAGTCGCGATCGGTCTGGCGCGCGAGCGAGCGCAGCACCGCCGCGAGCGCATCCTCGCGGTTATACGTCGTGACGATGACGGAAATCAGCTCGGCCACGGGCGCCCTATTCTCTCAAGTCGCAGAGAGGCTTAGCCGAAGTCTTAAGCCGCGACAAATCCCTAGGGCTTAAGGACCGCGCGAGGTAATGTCGCGCTCTCAAACGAGTACCCTACCTGTCGATCCGAGCCTGATGCCGAAAATCACTGCCTACATCCTCAGCTACAACGAAGCCGAAAAGATCGAGGCCGCCGTGTCCACCGTGCTGTGGGCCGACGAGGTGGTGGTGGTCGATTCCTTCAGTACCGACCGGACGGCGGAGCTTGCCACCGCGCTCGGCGCGCGCGTGGTGCAGGTGGAGTTCAAGGGTTTCGGCGACCTGCGCAACAAGGCGCTTGAGGCCTGCCAGCACGAATGGATTTTCAGCCTGGATTCGGACGAGCGCTGCACCGAGGAAGTGCGCGACGAAATTCTGGCGCTGATCAACGGCACGCCGGCGCACGATGTCTATCTGGTGCCGCGTAAGAGCTACATGATGGGCCGCTGGATCAAGGGCTCGGGCTGGTATCCGAATTTTCGTCAGCCTCAGCTCTTCAAGAAAGGCAGCATGCGCTACACGCTGGAGCCGGTGCACGAAGGCTATGAGAACCTTTCCGGCAGACCGCTCGGTGTGCTGAAGAACGCCGTGTGGCAATTCCCCTTCCGCAACTTGGAAGAGGTCATCAAGAAGATGAACCGCTATTCGTCATTGGGCGTGCCGAAGCTTGCCGGCAAGCGCGTGACCATGGCGAGCGCGCTCGGCCACGGGCTGTGGTCATTCATCAAGCATTACATCTTCAAGCGTGGATTCCTCGACGGCTGGGCCGGCTTCGTCATCGCCTTCGGCAATTTCGAGGGTACGTTCTACCGCTACGCCAAGCGTTACGAGGAGACGCAAGGCTGGCAACCGCCGAAGGTCGAGGCGATCAGGCGTAAGCCCGCGCCTTGAACGGTGCGCGCACGCGCCGCACGAAATTACGCAGCACGCGGAAAGGCAACGCCAAATAATACTTGCGGACGATCTCCCACCCGTCGGCCCACTGCACACGCGCGGCGGATTCGCGCGGCACGTACCAGCCGTTGTTCTCGTAGCGGCGGATCATGCGATAGCCCGCCTTCTTGAGAAAACGGTGCTTCGCCAGATCGCCGACATGGTCCTCAAGCAGGATCAGCCGCGGCTTCCAGCGGTGAATGTCGAAGCCGCTCAGCACCTCGATTTCGTGACCTTCGACATCGATCGACAGGAAGTCGAAGCCCGGTAACGCGCCAGCTTCTTCGAGGATGCTGTCGAGCGTGCGGATCGGCACATCGATCACACGCTCTGGCACCGCCCCCGGGGCCATGCGGTCACGATTGAGCGACGACAGCGGACCGGCAATGTGAAGCGGCAAAGTGCGCCCGGCTTCCTCGGGCGAGGAGCATGCGGCACCAAAGACCTTGGCCGTGCGCATCGTCCTCAGCTTCTCGACGAGGTCCGGCTGCGGCTCGATCAGGGCGCCGCTCCAACCGGACTGTTCAAGATGCCACGTCTGCGACCGCGCATAGGGATCATTGGCGCCGACCTCGACGAAGAACCCTTTGGTCTCGCCAAAAAACGCGGCGACGAGCCGCGCTTCGTGGTTCAGTGGAGCAAGCACGCCTACACCTACTCGTTCATATTATTCACGATTTATAGGCGGAGCCCCGTGACCGCTGGACAATCGACGTGGTCGAATGCCCCGGCACCAGATCGACCAAAATGACTTCGCCCCCCAGCGACTCCACAATCTCGCGACCGACCACCTGCTCGCGTGTGTAATCGCCGCCTTTCACTAGAACGGTCGGCTTTACTTCGGCAATCAATTCAAGAGGGATATCCTGCTCGAACACGACCACAAGATCAACGGCCTCCAAGGCCGCCAGCACCTCGGCGCGAGCCTGCGCCGGCTGCACCGGCCGGCCTTCCCCTTTGAGCCGCGCCACCGAGGCATCGCTGTTAAGGCCCAGGACTAGACGGTCGCAGGCCGCTCGGGCCGCCGCGAGGAGGCGGACGTGGCCGGGATGCAGAAGATCGAAACAGCCATTGGTGAAGCCGATGCGCAAACCCTGGGCGCGCCAGCCGGCAAGATGCGGCTCAAGCTCGGCCCAGTCGAACACGATCTTCTCTTCCGGCGCGAGCGAAGCCGCCGGCAAGATGCGCGAGCGCAATTCGGCGGCTGTGAGTGTCGCGGTACCGCGCTTGCCGACGACGACCGCGGCGGCGGCATTGGCTGCACGCATGGCGGCCTCGAAATCCGCTTCCATCGCCAGCATGGCCGAGAGCACGGCGACCACGGTGTCGCCCGCGCCCGACACGTCGCGCACGCGCACCGGATAGGCCGGCACGTGGATCGGCGCGCCCTCGCCCACCAGCGTCATGCCGGCCTCGCTGCGGGTGACCAGCACGGCCTCGGCTTCCAGATCGTCGCGCAGCTCGGCGGCGGCGACGGCAATCTCATCCTCGGTCTTGGCCGCGCTGTGGGTCGCCTCGGCAAGCTCCTGCCGGTTCGGCGTGATCAGGGTGGCGCCGCGATAGATGCTGTAGTCGCGGCCCTTGGGATCGACCACCACCGGCTTGCCGGCCCTATTGGCGGCATCGATGACCGCGCGGATAACGCGCGGCGTGAGCGCGCCCTTGGCATAGTCGGACAACACCACCGCGCCGGCGCGCGGCAGCGCCGCGATCGCGTGGCCGATGAGCGCGTCCTCGGCGGCGGCATCGACCGGCCCGGCGTTCTCCCAGTCGGCGCGCAACAGATGCGTCGAGTGATGCTCGGAGACGAAGCGCACCTTGCGCGTGGTCGCACGTGCGGTGTCGATGACCAGTTCAAATTCGATCAGCGGATGCTCGGTCAGTGCGGCGGCGAGCGCGCGGCCGGCTTCATCGTTGCCGACCACGCCGACGAAGATGCAACGCGTGCCGAGCGAGACGAGATTGCGCGCCACGTTGCCGGCGCCGCCAACCATCAGCTCTGAGCGCTTGCAGGCGATGACCGGGGTCGGCGCTTCCGGCGAGATGCGCGAGACCTCGCCATAGACGAATTCGTCCAGCATCAGATCGCCGATGCAGAGCACGGTCTGATCGGCGAGTTCGGAGAGATGCTTGTCGAAATCGTACATAAGATCAGCGGAATTTGTCTTTTTGATCGAGATAGCCGGTCACGTAGCGAGCGACCGCCGTCTCGAGCGGCGTGAAGCCGCCGTTGTAGCCGGCGCGTCTTAAGTTTTCGACCGAACTTTGCGTGAAATACTGATACTGGCCACGGATGGATTCCGGCATGTCTACATAGTCGATATTGGGCGCGCGGCCGAGCGCCTTGAACATCGCGGTGATCATGTCGCGGAAGCTTTCCGCCTTGCCGGTGCCGACATTGAAGATGCCGTTGACCGATGTCGCGTCGGTAAGCCAGCGCAGCACGGCCACCGCATCATCGACATAGATGAAGTCGCGGCGCTGGTCGCCGTCGGCGATGCCTTCCTTGTGCGACTTGAACAACTTGACCGGCTGTCCTGCCTTGGCGCCGTCGAACACCTTCGCGAGCACGCTCGCCATGCCACCTTTGTGGTACTCGTTCGGGCCGTAGACGTTGAAGAACTTCAAGCCGGCCCAGTGCGGCGGCAGATTATCGTTTCTCACGTAGCGATCGATCACCACCTGGTCGAACAGGTGCTTGCTCCAACCGTAGAGATTCATGGGACGGAGCTTCTGCAAAGCCTCCGGCGACCAGTCGTCCTCGAACCCTTGCGCGCCGTCGCCATAGGTTGCCGCCGAGGAGGCGTAGATAAAGGGCGTGCGGGTGGTCGTGCACCAGTCGAGCAGACGCAGCGACAGCTTGAAGTTGTTCTCCATCACTAGATCGCCATCGATGGCCGTGGTGTCGGAGATGGCGCCGAGATGGATCACGGCCGAAAGCTTGCGGCCTTCCAGCCAGCGCATCAGGTCGGCCGGCGGCACGAAATCGGCGATCCGCCGCTTGGCGAGGTTGCGCCATTTGACGTCGCCGACGCCCAGCACGTCGTTCACCGCGACGTCGGTCCCGCTCTCGTTGAGGCTGGCGACCACGTTCGACCCGATGAACCCGGCCCCGCCGGTGACCAAAATCATCGAAAGCCCCTTAACCCAACCTTGGAGGACGGCCCTCCTTTGCCCCAGTCCGCCCGCGGGCGCAAATGATAGGCTGCATTCCGCAGTGTTTGGCGTGGGATATGGTCAAAAATTGCGGCTGGACAGCCCAGGCCGGACCGGGCTAACCGCTTGCCACCGGCCCGGAACGGCAGCCGGCCGGGGCGGGCCCTCCAAGCAATGAACCAGAATTCACCCGAGGCTGACCGGCCTGTGCTGATCGTCCCCTTTGTCTGGATCGGGGACTTCGTCCGCTGCCATTCGGTGGTGCGGCTCCTGAAGACCGAGGCGCCCAACCGGCCAGTGGATATCGTCTCCAGCACCCTCTGCGCCCCCCTGGCCGACTACATGCCGGGCGTGCGGCGCGCGATCGTCGCCGACCTGCCCCGGCGGAAGCTGGGGACAGCGCTGCAATTCGATCTCGCCCGCCGGCTGCGTGAGGGCGGCTACGGTCAGGCGCTGGTGATGTCGCGCAAGTGGAAGGCCGCGCTGGCGCCCTTCCTCGCCGGCATCCCGCTGCGCACCGGCTTCTGGGGCGAGGCGCGCATCGGCCTGCTCAACGACCTGCGGCCGGGCGAAAAGAAGCTCCCGCGCATGATCGACCAGATGGGCGCGCTGGCGCTGCCGAAAGGCGCCACGCTGCCCCCGGACTGGCCCCTGCCCGAACTGAAGGTCCCGCCACAGGAGGTGCAGGCGTGGCGTAGCGCCCGCGGCCTGGCGGACGAGGCGCGGCCGATCATCACACTCTCGCCGGGAGCCGTCGGCGCCGGCAAGGCCTGGCCGCCCGAGCACTACGCCGCGCTGGCAAAGACACTGGCCGAGGGCGGCGCGTCGGTATGGGTGCTGGGCGGGCCGGGGGAAACCACCCTCGCCAAGCAGATCGTCTCAGCCGGCGGACCGCGCGTGCGCGACTTGACCAGCAACGACCTGCGCAACGCGATCCTGGCGCTGGCCGCAGCCGATGTCTCGGTCACCAACGACTCCGGTCTGATGCATGTCGCGGCCGCCATCGGCACGCCGACAGTCGCGATCTTCGGTCCCACCAGTCCATGGCACTGGAAGCCGCTCAACCCGGTCGCCGCGATCCTGGAACCGCCGGGCGACGAGTTGGCGCGTCAGCGCGCAAGGCTTGAGGGCAATGATGCCGTCAGCCACCGCCGTACCGCCGATGTCGCGGTCGAGACAGTGCTCGACGCGGTGCGCGCCGTGCTCAAGCAAAAACGCTGACGGCCTCAAGTATTAACAGCATCCTCGGCCGAGCCTGACGTAGCCTTTTATCCATGCTATCAACCGTCCCAAGCCCGAAAGGAACATCCGAGCGCATGGGAAAGCTGAAGCCCGCCGATATGAGCCGCGAACGCGCGCAGGCCGCGATCGATTCCGCTTTGCGCACGCTCGAGGCGGAAGGCAGCGGCATCGAGGCGCTGACGGCAGCGTTGCGCGACGGCCTCGGCGCGCCTTTTGCCCAGGCGATCGAGTTGATCCGCGCGGCGCAAGGCCGTGTGATCGTCACCGGCATGGGCAAGTCCGGTCACGTCGGCCGCAAGATCGCCTCGACCTTCGCCTCCACCGGCACGCCGGCTTTCTTCGTGCATCCGGCGGAAGCGGGCCATGGCGATCTCGGCATGGTCGCCAACAACGACGTGATCATCGCCCTGTCGTGGTCGGGCGAGACCGCCGAAATGAAGAACATCACCGACTATTCGCGCCGGCATAACATCGCGCTGATCGCGGTGACCGCCAACGCGGAAAGCACATTGGCCAAGAATGCCGATGTCGTGCTCGGTCTGCCGCAGGCGCGCGAAGCCTGCCCGCATAATCTGGCGCCCACGACCTCGGCGCTGATGCAGCTCGCGCTCGGAGACGCGCTTGCAATCGCGCTCCTGGAAAGCCACGGCTTCACAGCGGTCGACTTCGGCCTGCTGCATCCCGGCGGCAAACTCGGCGCGCTCTTGAAGACCGTCCGCGACTTCATGCATACCGGCGACAACGTGCCGCTCGCGTCGCTCGGCACTAGCATGTCGGATGCGATCATCGTGATGACCACCAAGGGCCTCGGCTGTGTCGGCATCACCGACGCGGCCGGCAAGCTGGTCGGCATCATCACCGACGGCGACCTGCGCCGCCACATGCGCAACAATCTGCTCGACGCCAAGGTCGACGAGGTGATGACGCACAAGCCGAAAGCGGTTCGTCCCGATCAGCTCATCAGCGAGACGCTGGAGCTCCTGAACGCCACCAAGGTGACCGCCTTGTTCGCGGTGGAGGACGACTGCCCGGTCGGCATCATCCACGTGCACGACCTGCTGCGCGCTGGCGCGGCGTAAGGCTACTTCGGCGGTAGCACGCGCTCGATCCGCCGGTCCGGTATCAGCCACATCAGCGCGACGCACACGAAGATCGCCTGCGCGCCCCATTGGAAGAAGAACGGCAGCGGGATCGCCACCGCATAGAGCACGGTGGAGAGATTGCCCTTGAAGTCGCTGCCGACCGCTTTCTTCAACAGCGAATCCGGTCCTTCTTCGCGGATGATCGTCCAGACGAGAATCGAATAAGCGATGGACGCCATCAACAGCACGAGGCCGTAGAGCGCCGACGGCAACTTGCCAAAGTGATTCTCGCCCATCCAGCCGGTCACGAAGGGAAACAGCGAGAGCCAGAACAACAGATGCAGATTAGCCCAAAGCACGCCGCCCGTGACGCGTTTCACGGCGTGCATCATGTGGTGGTGATTGTTCCAGTAGATGCCGAGGTAAATGAAGCTCAGCACGTAGCTCAGAAAGACCGGCCACAAGCGCTCCAACTCGGCAAGGCTGTCGCCGTGCGGCACCTTAAGTTCCAGCACCATGATGGTGATGATGATGGCGAGAACGCCATCGCTGAACGCTTCAAGCCTGTTTTTCGGCATTGCCTTCACCCTTGGGCATGACCGCCTCGACCGCTTCCTTGACCGCCTCGACCGACGGCGGCGCGCCATGCGTACCCAATGTTGCCAGAGGACCGCTGCCGACGGGACCCGTCAATTGCGGCTCGCTGCCGGTGAAAATCGCGACCAGCGGCACGCCGAAAGCGGCGGCGAGATGCAAGAGGCCGGTATCGACACCGACGACGAATTCGGCGCCCGCAATCAAGCGCGCGACATCGTCCAGCGGCGCGCGCTGCGGCACGCGCGCGTGCTCAAGCTGTGCGGCGATCTTCTCGCTGCGGATGTGTTCGTCGTCAGTGCCCCAGGGTAAGGCGAGTTCGAGCCCTCGCCCGCCGAGTACCTTGCCAAGCGCGATCCAGTTTTCCACCGGCCATTGCTTTTCCGGCCGCGCCGTCGCGTGCAGAAACACGGCGTAGCGCACACCCGCTTGTCGGAACCGCGCGCGGTCGAGCCCGAAGTCCGGCGCGCCTTGCGACGTATAACCGAGCGCCAAGCCGCTGAGGATACGGTTGCGATCGACGGCGTGCAGGTCGCGGCTCACGCGATGACGCACATCGTAAAACAGAGAAGCCAGCGGCTCGCGAATACTTTGGCTGCCATAACCATGGCGGCGACCGCGCGCGATGCGCGCAATCATCCCGGTGCGCACGAGGCCCTGAGTATCGACGACCTCATCGTAACGCCGTGCCCGGATGCCGCACATATTCGCGCGGATCTCCGACAACGTCGCGGGCAAGAACCACGACTTGCGCCAGCGCCTCCACGCAACCGGTATCACATCGTTCACCGCCGGATGCAGCCGCACCAACGGCGCATAGGCCTCTTCCACGATCCATGCGAAGCGCGCGTCCGGCCGCGCGCGGCGCGCCTCGGTCAAGGCCGGCATGTGATGGATCACATCGCCGAGGGAAGAGGTCTTGATGAAGATAATGTCGGACATGTCGGCTCGCGGGCCGAACATATACCGTTACCGCCCGAACTCCGCCATAACGAATCATTAACAATGCCCAGCGGAGCTTCGGTCTTAACCGTGGCTCCTAACCACTCGTTTGCGCGGTAGCGCTAAAAGCGCGCGGACATTTCCCGAGGGGGCGCACAGATGACGATCCTGGTCACCGGCGGGGCCGGTTATATCGGCAGCCATATGGTGCACGAGCTCGTCGATGCCGGCGAAAAAGTCGTCGTGCTCGATAATCTATCGACCGGCTTCCGCTTCCTCCTGCCGACCAATGTGCCCTTCGTCGCCGGCTCGACCGGCGACCGCGACCTGGTCGCCAAGACCATTCGCCAGCATCAGGTCGACGCCATCATCCATTTCGCCGCGTCGATCGTGGTGCCGGACTCAGTGCGCGATCCACTCGGCTATTACCGCAACAACACGATGAACACCTGCAGCCTTTTGCAGACCGCAGTCGAAAACGGCGTTGGCAAGTTCATCTTCTCGTCGACCGCGGCGGTGTACGGCAACGCGTCGGACGAGCCGGTGCGCGAAGACTCGCCGACCGTGCCGATCTCGCCTTACGGCACCTCGAAGCTGATGTCTGAGATCATGCTGCACGACACCGGCAAGGCGCACGATCTGCGCTTCGTCGTCCTGCGCTACTTCAACGTTGCCGGCGCCGATCCGAAAGGCCGCACCGGACAATCGACGCCGGCCGCCACACATCTCATCAAGGTCGCCTGCGAGACCGCACTCGGCAAGCGCGCCAAGATGAACGTCTTCGGCACCGACTATCCGACGCCGGACGGCACCTGCATCCGCGACTACATCCATGTCAGCGATCTAGCGAAGGCGCATTCGGCCGCGCTCGCTTATCTGCGACGCGGCGGCATCAGCGCGACCTTCAATTGCGGCTATGGCCGCGGCGCCTCCGTATTGGAGGTGATCGACGCCGTGCGGCGCGCCTGCCGCCACGACTTCCCGGTGGAGATCTCCGACCGCCGCCCCGGCGATCCCGCCTCGCTGGTCGCCAACGTCGAACGCATCCGCAAGACGCTCGACTGGCACCCGCAATTCCAGGACCTCGACACCATCGTGTCGCATGCGCTCGCCTGGGAAAAGCGTTTGCCCGGAAAGCGCGAAAGCGCCGTCGGCTGACCACAAGAATTCGGCGTTTTGAACGGCTATTTTGGCCGTATCGCGGGCGCGTGCCTTTTAACTTGAAAAATGGCCCCGCGGCAGGCAAGGAAACCGCGCCTGCGCGCGAACGCGCGCCTCAATCGAGCCGAAGACAGCGGATGAACGACAAGAGCTTGCAAACGGCCGACGACGCGCATTACAGCGCCACGACTTTGATCCGGCGCCTCATCGCCGAGCAAGGTTTCACGCATTGGCGCAAGTATCTCGTCGCCTTCGTCCTGATGGCGATCGCCGCCGGCTGCACCGCGTTCAGCGCCTACCTGATCGGCGACGTCATCAACCAGGCTTACGTCAACAAGAACCTGCCCGGCATCGTGCTGCTCGGCGGCATCACCGTCGTACTATTTACCGCCAAGGGCATTGCCACTTACGGCCACAGCGTGCTCCTGTCGCAGATCGGCAACCGTATCGTCGCCGATAACCAGCGTGCGGTGTTCTCGAAGCTCTTGAGCGAGGGTCTCAAGTTCTATTCCGATCGGCATTCGACCGAGTTCATCGCGCGGCTCTCGACCGGCGCCGCCGCGGCGACACAAGTCATCAATCTTCTGATCACCGCGTTCGGTCGCGACCTCCTGTCGCTGATCGGCCTCATCACCGTGATGGTGGTGCAGGACCCGCTAATGTCATTCTTCAGCTTCGTGGTGGCACCGCCCGCTTTTCTCGTGCTGCGCAAGCTGATCAGGCGGGTCTACAAGGTCGCGCGCACCCAGTTCCACGGCAACACGCAGGTGATCGAGACCTTGCAGGAGACCTTGCAGGGTATCCGCATCGTCAAGGCCTTTACGCTCGAAGGCATCATGCGCGACCGTTTCGACCGCAACGTTGCGGCGGTCGAACACGAGGCCAACAAGATGGCGCGTCTGCAGAGCCGCGCCAGCCCCTTGATGGAGACGCTCGGCGGCTGCGCCATCGCGATCGCCATCACCTATGGCGGCTATCGCGTCATCGATACCGGCGCGACGCCTGGCCAGTTCTTCTCCTTCATTACCGCCTTCCTGCTCGCCTACGAGCCGGCCAAACGCCTCGCGCGGCTCAACATCGAATTGAACAGCGGCTTGGTCGGCGTGCGCATCCTGTTCGAAGTGCTCGATTCACCGCCGACGGAAGCAATCGACCTCGACAAACCGGCGCTCCAGGTCAAATCGGCGCGGTTGGAATTCAATGACGTGCACTTCGGCTATCGCGGCGAGGAATCGGTGCTGCGCGGCATGTCCTTCGTTGCCGAGCCTGGCAGGCTGACGGCTTTGGTCGGTCCTTCGGGCGGCGGCAAGTCGACGATCTTCAATCTGATCCTGCGCTTCTACGAGCCGGAAAGCGGCAAGGTCGTCATCGACGAGCAGGACATCCGTCAAGTCTCGCGCCAGTCGTTGCGCCAGCACATCGCCTACGTCGGTCAGGACGTGTTCCTGTTCCGTGGCACGATCCGCGAGAACATCGAGTTTGGCAAGCCGGGCGCCAGCGAAGACGAAATCGTCGCCGCCGCCAAGGCCGCTTACGCCCACGATTTCATCATGTCGTTCCCGCGCGGCTACGATACGCCAGTCGGCGAGCACGGCTTGCAGCTCTCCGGCGGCCAGCGCCAGCGCGTCGCGATCGCCCGCGCGCTCATCCGCAACGCGTCGATCATCCTTCTCGACGAGGCCACCGCCGCGCTCGACTCCGAGTCCGAATTGCAGGTGCGCGAGGCGATGGACCATCTCTGTCAGGGCCGCACCACGCTCGCGATCGCGCACCGGCTGCATACGGTCGCGCACGCCGATTGCATCTATGTGATCGAGAACGGCCAAGCGCTCGAGTCCGGCCGCCATGACGATTTGCTGCGCCAGAACGGCCGCTATGCTTCGTTCTACCGGCTGCAGCTTCAGGAGCAGGAGCCGCGCACGCCACTCACGGCGCTCGCGTCTTCCTGACGATGTTCTTCAGATCGCGTTTTAGGCCGCCGGCCCCGTTGACGGGCCGGCGCGCGACCTGTTAACCCACAGCGCTTTCCTGGCCCGGTGCTTCGCCGGGCTTTTCACCAACGAAAACAATGGCCTATCTCACATGACTGACGCCAGCCGCTACGTCATCGCGCCCCCGCCACAGGCGGCCCTCGCCGTCGCCGGGACGGACAAACTTTTCCCCGTCCGCCGCATCTGGTGTGTCGGCCGTAACTACATCGAGCACATCCGCGAGATGGGCCAGGACGAGCGTCTGCCGCCGTTCTATTTCGCCAAGCCTGCCGACGCGGTGGTGCCGGACGGCGCAACAGTGCCCTATCCGTCACTGACCAAGGACATGCACCACGAGGTGGAGCTCGTCGTCTGCCTCAAGAGCGGCGGCCGCAACATCCCCGTCGCCAAGGCCAATGACACGATCTATGGCTACGCCGTCGGCATCGACCTCACCCGCCGCGACCTGCAGATCGCCTCGCGCGACCTGAAGCGTCCGTGGGAGGTCGGCAAGGCCTTCGATTTCTCCGCCCCCTGCGGCGCCATTGCGCCGGCCGAGAAGATTGGCCATCCGACCAAGGGCAAGATCACGCTCAAGTGCAACGGCCAGATCCGCCAGGACGGCGACCTGAACCAGCTGATCTGGAACGTCCCTGAGATCATCTCGAATCTCTCGGAAATGGTGGCGCTCGAGGCGGGCGATATCATCATGACCGGCACGCCCGCCGGCGTCGCGGCGACGGCCGCCGGCGACAAGCTCGAGTGCGAGGTGGAAGGCGTCGGCAAGCTGACCGTCACCATCGGCCCGCCGCTCAAGTAAGTCCTTTAAGAATCGCATAGAAACGGCCGGCGGGCTTGGAACCGCCGGCCGTTTTGCTTGTTGAAGCTCCGGCGGACCCGAGCACTCTTGATTAACGATTTGCTAACGGGCTGCCCGCACAGTGTGAATGCCGGGGCTTCATACCGATGTCGCATCGGACAAGGACTGAGACGATGGGCGAAGCCTTCAATTCCGACCGTTACAACGCCGCGTTTGCGTCCAACCCGGCCAATATGGCCGCCCGGGTCATGCAGTTTTCACCCGCCAGCGACGCCGAGGCGCTCCGCCTCCTGCGCGCGAGCTTTCCGGATTGCCCCTTGAGCGCCCGGGTCGCCGCCCTGGATTACCTGATGCGCCGCCGCCCGCGCGGCTTCGGCGGCAATTACAGCCCCAAGTAAGCCTGACGCACCCGGTCGTCGCCGAGCAGGGCTTCGCCCGTGCCCGATAGCGTGACGCGGCCGTTTTCCAAAACATAAGCCTGGCTCGCAAGCTTCAGCGACACCGCGACGTTCTGCTCGACCAGCACGCAGGTTAAGCCGTCGCGGTTCAAGTCGCGCACGATCTTCAAGACGTTCTGCACGATGGCGGGCGCGAGGCCGAGCGACGGCTCGTCGAACATGATGAGATCGGGCGCGCCCATGAGGCAGCGGCCGATGGCGAGCATCTGCTGCTCGCCGCCGGAGAGCGTGCCCGCCGCCTGGCTGCGGCGCTCGGTGAGCACCGGAAACATCGCGTAGACCTTTTCGAGATTGCGCTCACGCGTGGCCTGCGCGCGCGGCACCATGGCGCCCATCGTCAGATTCTCGGCGACCGACAAGGTCGGAAACACCTGACGGCCTTCCGCCACTTGGCCGATGCCGAGGTCGCACACTTTGTGGCTCGGCCAGCCGGCGATGTCCTGGCCGCGATAGACGATCTTGCCGCGCCCCGGCTTGTGCATGCCGGCGATGGTGCGGATGAGCGAGGTCTTGCCGGCACCGTTGGCGCCGACGATGGCGACGATCGCGCCCTGTGCGATTTCGAGTGTGACGCCGTCGAGCGCCTGCGCGTCGCCGTGGAAGACGTCGAGGTTTTCAATGCGGAGCATCAGATGTCCTCCGCACCCAGGTAAGAGTGGATCACCGCCGGATCGCGCACGACTTCGGCCGGTGCGCCTTCGGCGATGGCCGCACCGTGATGCATCACCAGGATGCGCGAGGCGAGCGCCATCACCGCGCGCATCACATGCTCGATCAGGAGGATGGTGATGCCGGTCTCGCGGTTGAGCTCCTGCAGGATCGACACCATGCGGTCGGTTTCGGTGGGCCTTAAGCCCGCCATCACCTCGTCGAGCAGCAAGAGCTTCGGATCGGTGGCGAGCGCGCGCGCCACCTCAAGCCGCTTGCGATCGGGCAGCGTGAGGCCGGACGCGCGCTGACCGCGCTTATCGTAGAGGTCGAGCCGACGCAGCACGTCCAACGCATGCGCGCGCGCATCCGCCACGTGATGGCGATGCTGCAAGGCGCCGACGATGACATTGTCCTCGACCGTGAGTGCCGGGAAAGGCCGCACGATCTGGAACGTGCGGCCGATGCCGCGCCGGCAGATATTGTCGGGGCTCAGGCCGTCGATGCGCTCGCCATCGAAGGTGATGGTGCCGTTGTTGGGCGCAAAGACGCCGGCCACCATGTTGAACAAGGTGGTCTTGCCGGCGCCGTTCGGGCCGATGACCGCGAAAATCTGACCCTTGGGCGCTTCGAACGAAAGCTTGTCCACCGCGACCAGGCCGCGGAAGCGCTTGGTGATGTTGTCAACCGTCAGGAGCGCGCTCATTCGCTGCGCTCCGTCAGCTTCAGACGCCGCGCCACCCAGGGCCAGACGCCGTCGGGCAGCGCCACGATCACGAAGAGCAGGCAGATGCCGTAGAACACTTGCTTGGCGCCCGGGATATCGACGCCAACCGCGTCCAATGCACCGGTGAGCGTTTCGGCGAGGCCCGTCAGGATAAAGGCGCCCAGCACCGGGCCGAACAAGGTGCCGATCCCGCCGACAATCGGTGCCAGGATGATCTCGATCGAGCGCGAAATGTGGAAGACCTGCTCGGGAAACAGGTTGTTGTAATAGAACGCGTAGACGACACCCGCGAACGAGGTCATGCCGGCGGAGATCACAACCGCCATCATCTTGTAGTGGAAGGTATCTATGCCGGCGGAGCGTGCCGCTTCCTCATCCTCGCGGATCGCCAGCCAGAAATAGCCGATACGGCTCTTGAGCAGCATGCGGCAGCCGATGAAGGCAAACACCGTCGCGGCCAACAGCAGGTAGTAGAACATCACCGGACGGCCGCGCAGCGTCCAGAGATCGTTGCCGGCGTACTGTTTCACCGGCAGGAACAGGCCGGACGAGCCGGCGGTCCAACCGAGATGATCGAAGCCGACACGGGCGAATTCCGCGACCGCAATGGTGAGGATGGCGAAGTAGACGCCAGCGACGCGGAAGCGGAAGGCGAGGAAGCCGATAAAGGCGCCGGCCGCCACCGCGATCGGAATGGCGATCAGCAGGCCGATCCACGGGCCGACACCGAAATGCACATAGAGCGAGGCCGCCGTGTAGGCACCCAAGCCGACGTAGAGTGCATGACCGAGGGACAGTTGTCCGGCAAAGCCCATCATGATGTTCCACGCCTGCCCGATATAGGCGAAGTAGAAGATCAGAATGAGCACCGTGAGAATGTAGTCGCTCGCGAATACCGGCGCGAAAACGGCCGCGACCAGCAACGCGCCGAGCAGGAGAAGCGCGCGCGCCGGCACGCCATCGATGAGTCGCGCGATCATGCTGTCCTCTTGCCCATGATGCCTTGCGGGCGGAACAGCAGCACCAAGACGAGAATGCCGAAGGCGAACATGCTTTTCGCGGACGGCGTGAACAAGAGACCCGCCATCGCTTCGGTGAGCCCGATCAGCACGCCGCCGATGAGCGCGCCGGGCATGGAGCCCAGACCGCCGGTGATGACGATGACGAAGGCGAGCAAGGTGTAGGCCGGTCCGAGCGGCGGCGTGACATCGACGATCAACACCAGCATGGCGCCGGCCGCGCCGACGCAGGCCGCGCCGAGGCCGAAGGTCAGGGCGTAGAGATGCTTGACGTCGAGTCCGACCACCAGCGCGCCGGTGTAGTTGTCGGCGCAAGCGCGGATCGCGGTGCCGACACGGGTGTACTGGAAGAAGCAGAACAGCACGACCGTCACGACGATGGCCGCCACGCCGGCATAAAGCTTGGTGGCATCGACGATCAGCGTGCCGAACTGGAAGCTGTCATAGGCGTAAGAGGTCTGAACATTCTGGGCGTCCGGACCAAACACGATCAACAGCACGTTGACCATGATAATCGCCACCGCGACCAAAAGAAGAAACTGGCTGTGCTCGGGTCGCGTGATGAAGGGATTGATCAGCCCCTTCTGCAGCATGTAGCCGAAGGCGAACAGCACAAGGGCGATCGGCACCATCATCAGCAGCGGATCGAGATGGAAGACCGAGAACAAAGTGACCGCCATGTACATGGCGATGGTCATCATCTCGCCATGGGCGAAATTGACGACGCGCACGACGCCGAAGATAACCGATAGGCCGAGCGCCATCAGCCCGTAAACGAGCCCGGTCAGCACGCCCGCGACGGCGACGTTGAGGTAGATTTCTAAAGGCACCGATCGATCCTAAGACGCAATGCTCCGGCCGCCATGACGGCCGGAGCACTTCATGAACCAGATAAAATCAGCCGCGCTTGTCGTAGGGCTTCATCGGCAATTCCGCCTTGGCATTGGCCGCCACCTTCGGTGCAACGGTGACGAGCTTGCCGCCCTGGTTCTGAATCGCGCTGTCCAACAGCTTGTCGTTCTGACCCTTGGCGTCGAACTGGATGCCGGGGCCGGGGCTGACATTGTTGGTGATGTTGGTCTTGCGGATGGCATCAGCCAAGGCTTTTGGATCGGTCGAGCCGGCGCGCTTGTAGGCATCGGCAGCCACCAGCAGTGCTTCGAAGGTGTAGACGTGGTTGGTGTTCAGGTTCACGCCCGGCGAAGCCTTGGCGAGCGCCTCCTCGAGCTTCTTGCTGAGCGGCTTGTTCGGATCGTACCACGGCACGAAGCTGAGCGGGCCGTCCGACAGCTTGCCCAGCGTCTTGAGATACTGGTCTTCGTACCAGCCCGGACCCATGCTGAGGATGGCCATCGGCGACCAGCGCTGCTTGACCATCTCGCGCGTGAGCAGAATCGCGTCGTTGAGGCGGCTGACGAAGATGGCCGCTTCCGCGCCGGTGGCCTTCGCCTTGGAGATTTCGACCGACAAATCGCGCGCGGCCGGATCGTAGGAGATCGTCTCCAGGATCTTATAAGGCATCTCGAACTTGGGCATCAGGCCCGGGATCGCCTTCGACATCGCGGTGCCGAAGGTGTCGTTGACGTGCAGGAACACCGCCGTTTTCGGCGTGGCGCCGGTGGCAGCAAAGATTTCCTTCTGGTTGTTGAAGGCATCGCGCAGAATCATCGGCGCGGTCGGGAAGTTACGGAACACGAACTTGTAGCCCTGCTCCGTAATCGGCGGCGCCGCCGCGATGTTGATGACGTAAGGGATGCCCTTCTGCTCGGCCACCTGAGCAATCGCGGTGCTCTGGCCGGAGTCGAAGGCGCCGATCAGAAGCTGCGCGCCCTCGCCGATCAGCTTCTCGGCGCGAGAACGGGCGACGTCGACATTGGTCTCGGTATCGGCGTTCATGATCTGCAGCGACGGCAGACCGAGGTCCTTGAGGATGCCGCCCGCGATGTCGACGCCGCGCTGGCAGTCCTGGCCGATGCCGGCCTGGTAGCCGGAGCGCGGCAGCAGCACGCCGACCTTCAAAGCGGCCCCTTGGGCGCGTACGATGTTGAAGGGAGTGGTACCGGCAACGATACCCGCGGCGCCGATGCCGGCGGTGAATGTACGGCGGCTCACGCCGCCCAAGTGCGATTTGCGCTTCATCTGATGTCCTCCCTGGACCGGCCCATGCGGCCGTTGTTCTAAATGATGCCGGATTCAAGCCGGCGCTCACAAGCTCGAAAAAAACCACGCCGCGCGGCGGCTTTTTAGTTCGCATCCCCTCAGGCCGGCCCACCGCCCCGATTGACCGGCTCCGCCAAGCACGGCACATTGTTGACCGGGACAACAATTTTCGTCAACACCGTTGTTGCCGCAGGCCGAGCCCCGGACCGCCGGGCGCCGCTTGCCACCAGAGGGGTCGAACCGTGGCTGCCAGCAAGCGTGTGTCCAGGAAAAGCCAGGGAAAGACCGTGCCGCTGCGTAAAACCGCGGCGCAACGCGCCAGCGCGCCGGTGATCGATCTCGACGACTTGAACGACCGCCTGGGCTACTTCGTCCGCCGTATGCAGGTAACGATCTTCCAGGATTTCATCCGCCGCCTGGCGCGGATCGATGTCAGCCCGGCGCAGTTTTCCGTGCTGGTGGTGATCAACGCCAATCCCGGCCTGTCGCAGTCCGAGCTTGCGAACGCGCTCGGGATCGAACGCGCGCGGCTGGTGCGCATGCTGCATCGCCTGGAGTTGCGCAAACTCACCGTCCGCCTCCCCTCCTCGGCGGACGGACGGCGACACGCGCTCGAGCTCACGCGCGAGGGCCAGAAGCTCTTGGCGCGCGCCAAGGTTCTGGCGGCCGAGCACGAAGCGGTGATCCGGGAAAAGGTCGGCACGGAGCGGTACCCCCAGTTGCTCGAACTGGTGCGCAGCTTCGAGGGTTAGCCGGCCAGCATTTTCTCCACCGCGGCGGCGATCCGGAACAGCCGCTTGTCGTGACCGTTGCGCGCGACCAGCATCAGGCCGGTGTTATGGCCGCCTTCGCGCGGCAGCGGCAGCGAGATCGCGCAACAGTCGAAGAAATTCCAGATGTTGGTGTTGCGCAGCAAGAGCGCGTTCTTGCGCGCAAAGGTTTCCAGGTCCTCCATCTCGGCAATGGTGGGGGCGACGATCGGCGTCGTCGGCGTCACCAGCACGTCGACATCGGCCAATCGAGTATCCATAGCGGCGATGAGCGCGAAGCGTGCCTGCTGCATCTCGACGTAGTCGGCGGCGCCGATCTTGGCGGCGCGCTCGATGCGCGCGCGCACGTTGGGATCGATGGCGTCGCCACGCCGCGCCAGGCGGTCGCGGTGGATCATCAGTGCTTCCGGCGGCGCGAGCCCGCCTTTGGCATTGACCGCGACCATGTCGTCGATCAGCGGCAAAGCCTCGTCGGTGAGGCGAACGCCGGCCTTCTCGAGACGCTTGAGCGCGGCCGGGAAGGTTTTCGCCACGGTGTCGTCGAGACTTTCGAGCGGCAGGCCCTGCCCGACACCGATGCGTAGGCCGGCGAGCGGCGCGGGCGCGATGTCCGCATAGTCCTCGTTCGCCAGCACCGCATCCGCCTTGGCGCAATCGGCGACCGTGTTGGCCATCGGGCCGATGGAGTCGAGCGAGAACGACAGCGGGAAGGCCCCAATCGTGGGGACGCGCTGGCGGGTCGGCTTGAAGCCGACGATGCCGCAGAGCGCGGCCGGAATACGCAGCGAGCCGCCGGTGTCCGAGCCGATGGCAATCTCACACATGCCATCCGCCACCGCGACCGCGCCGCCGGAGGTGGAGCCGCCGGGCACGCGCTTGCGGTCGGCCGGATTGCCCGGCGTGCCGTAATGCGGATTGGCGCCGACACCGGAGAAGGCGTATTCGCTCATGTTGGTCTTGGCGACGATCACGCAGCCTGCGCGGCGCAGACGCCGCACCACCGGCGCATCCTCGGCCGCCGGCTTGCCTTCCTCGGCCAGAAGCTTGGAGCCGGCACGCGTCACCTCGCCTTTGACATCGAACAGGTCCTTGATCGAGACGATGGCGCCATCGAGCGGTCCCAGCGAGACGCCCGCTTTGGCGCGCGCGTCGGCGGCCTCGGCCGCGGCTTTCGCCTCGTCGCGATAAACCGTAAGGCAGGCGCGCGCGCCCTCGCCTTGCCTGTCGTCGATGCGGGCGAGCGCGGCGACCAGCCGCGCGGAAGACGAACCACTCATGATTTCAGGCCACCCTTCTTCTCGATGAAACTCGCGATCTCGTCGATGCCCTTGCCTTCGCGCATATTGGTGAAGACGAAGGGGCGTGTGCCCCGCATCTTCTTGGCGTCACGGTCCATCACCTCGAGCGAGGCGCCGACATAAGGCGCGAGATCGGTCTTGTTGATGACGAGCAGGTCCGAGCGCGTGATGCCGGGGCCGCCCTTGGACGGGATCTTGTCGCCGGCGGCGACGTCGATGACGTAGATCGTCAGATCCGCGAGCTCGGGCGAGAAGGTGGCGGCGAGGTTGTCGCCGCCGGATTCGATCAGCACCAGATCGAGCTCGGGAAACTTCTGCCGCATCTCGGCGACCGCGGCGAGGTTGATTGAGGCGTCCTCGCGGATCGCGGTGTGCGGGCAACCGCCAGTCTCGACACCGGCGATGCGCTCGGGCGCCAGCGCGCCGGAGCGCACCAGATATTCGGCGTCCCACTTGGTGTAGATGTCGTTGGTGATGGCGGCGATCTCGTATGTCGCGCGCAGCTTCTTGCACAGCGCATCCATCAGCGCGGTCTTGCCGGAGCCGACCGGGCCGCCGACGCCGACGCGCAAGGGACCGTGGGGATTTTTCATTGCCATATCCTTTGTCGGCTCTCCTTTCGGGTATTCCGCGGGAAGGTGCAAGCCAACGCTTCCACTCTTCTTCACCCTCCCCCTCCAGGGAGGGTGAAGAGCACAAAGCTCCGCCGCCCCTGTTGTTTGGCTTGGGCCCGAGGTGAGCCCTCCTTTCTTTCCCCTCTCAAAACGAGAGGGGACGGCGCGCCGATCGACGCGACGTTAGTCCGTGAACCGCGCTCTTGACGCGAGCGCGGGCGCCTCTCGGCGCACCATCGCGGCGATTTCTGTCCCCGGGTCCGCGCTTCCAGTCCGCCGCTTCTTCTTTCCTTCGGTCCGCAGCGCCAGTTCGGCTCATCGCCTTGTCGCGCGTTGGACGTTGGAAGTCCCGAAGCGGCCCCTGTCCAGCAGAGCTCCCTGCGGAGGGATCGTAGTGTCCCCCGGTCGGGTCCCGGGACCTCCCGAGTGCGGGGTTACGAATCCCGCCCGCGGGCGCCGCGTCCTGCTCCATCATCAAGACGTCTCATGATGACGCCCCTCGATGAGCCGGACGGGAGGCATTTTAAGGCCGTTCGGAGGATTGGGGATAAATTCTTTTTAAAAAACTTAAGCTGCTGTTTTAAAAGGCAATTTGAATCCGATTATCACCATTTGTCATCCCAAGCATTCAAACAATTCGCGCGCGGCGATCGTCAACGCCATGGCGCACAGGCGTCTTGGGCATTAGGTCTCGCGTTCTTTCCTTCAGCCCTCTTCGAGCACCCGGAATTTCCTTGAGCACCTTCTTTCCACGTTTTGTGTTGATGGCCGGCAACATCGTGATCGGCGTCGTCATCCTTGCGCCCGCGGGGATGCTGGCCGAGCTGGCGCGAGGCCTCAACGTCGGCATCCACGATACGGGCCTGCTTGTCACCTATGGCGCGGTGATGCTGTGCATCGCCTCGCCGGTGATGGCCTGGCTGACGACGCGCATGGATCGCCGCGTGCTGTTGGTCGCGACGCTCGCCATCGTCGCGGTGGGGCAGGCATTGTCGGCCTTCGCGCCGAATTATCTCACGGTCCTTGCCTTGCGCATTGCGATGCTCGTTGTTGCTGCGGTCTATACGCCGCAGGCGGCGGCCACGGTGGCGATGATCGTGCCGGAGAGGGAGCGCCCACGCGCGATCTCCTTCGTGTTTCTCGGCTGGTCCCTGGCGGTCGCCGGCGGCTTGCCGCTCGTCACGCTCATGGCCACGCATCTCGGCTGGCGCGAAGCCTTCGGCATCCTGGCCGCCGCGGCGACGCTGGTCGCTGCGCTTCTGTTCGCCGCGCTGCCGCGCGGCTTGCAAGGCAAGCCGCTGTCGCTCTTGAGCTTCGCGGAGATCGGACGCAACAAGCGTATCGTCTCGATCCTCTCGCTGACGCTGCTGCAGACCTCCGGGCAGTTCACGGTGTTCATTTATCTCGCGCCGCTGCTGACAGCTTTGGCCGGCGCGGGCACGTCAACTGTCGGCTTCTTCTTCGCGCTATACGGCGTGATGGGGCTGACCGGCAACATCATCGCCAGCCTGATCGTGACGCGGCTCGGCCTCGAGCGCACTTTGGCGCTGTGTCTGGGGTCCATTCTGGCCGGCATGGCGTTGTGGTCGGTCGGCGCCGGCTGGATCGCCGCAATGGGGGCCGGCGTCGTGCTCTGGGGCCTTGGTTTTGCCGCCATCAATTCGATGCAGCAGGCGCGGCTCGCCGCCGCCGCGCCCGATCTCGCCTCAGCCTCGATCGCAATGAACACGTCCGTGCTCTATGTCGGGCAAGCGATCGGCTCCGCCGTCGGCGGCGCGCTGTTCGCGACCGGCCATGTGCACCTTGTCGGCGCCGCCGGCATCGCCTTCGTGGCGGCCGCGGCCGGATTGCTCATCGCCACGTGGCCGCGGAAGAAGACAACGAATGGCTGAGCGGAGGACGCGCCGCCGTTCAGCGCGGCGCGGCTCTTGCCTGTTCGATCGCGGTCCAGATCACCGACGGCGTCATCGGCATTTCCAGATGCCGGATGCCGAGATCGGAGAGCGCGTCGATTACCGCGTTGGCGACCGAGGGCAGGCCGCCCGAGGTGCCGGCTTCGCCGCAGCCTTTGGCGCCGATCGGGTTGCTCTTGGTCGGCACCGGATGATGCGCGACCTCGATCATCGGCGCGTCGTGCGCGCGCGGCATGGCGTAGTCCATGAACGAGCCGGTGACGAGCTGGCCGTCGTTGTCGTAGACCGCCTTCTCCAGCAGCACCTGGCCCAAGCCCTGCATCACGCCGCCCTGGATCTGGCCTTCGACCAGCATTGGATTGACCACGGTGCCGAGATCGTTGACGGCCGAATACTTCACCACCTGCGTTGCGCCGGTGTCGGGATCGATCTCGACCTCGGCGATGTGGCAGCCGTTGGGGAAGGCCGACGGCAGCGGGTTGTCGAGCATGTGATCGACATCGAGCGAGGCGGGCGCGCCCTCCGGCAGACTCAATCCGCCGCGCAGCTTGGCCGCGAGATCGAAGAGGCCGATCGCGCGGTCGGTGCCGGCGATGACGAAGCGGCCTTGGCTGAACTCGATGTCGCCGGCGGAAGCTTCCAGCACGTACGAGGCCGCCTGCTTGCCGCGCTCGATGACGAGCTTGGCCGACTCCATGATGGTAGCGGAGGCAAACATGATCGAGCGCGAGCCGCCGCTGCCGCCGCCGAAGGTGACGAGATCGCTGTCGCCTTCGATGACGCGGATGCGCTCGAACGGAACGCCGAGCTGGTCGACCAGCACCTGCGCGTAAGCGGTGGCGTGGCCCTGGCCGTAATCGAGCGTGCCGGTGACGATGGTCACGGTGCCGTCATCGTTGAAGCGGATGTTGCCGAGCTCCTTGCCGCCGCCGGCGGTGACCTCGAGATAGCAGCCGACGCCGAGGCCGCGCAGCTTGCCGTTTTTCTTGCTCTCGCGCTTGCGCTTGGCGAAGCCTTTATAGTCGGCCATCTCGAGCGCCTGCTTGAGCACGGCGGGGAAGTCGCCGCAGTCATAGGTCATGTCGGACGCCGCCTTGAAGGGTAGGTCGCGTGGGCGGATCATATTGCGCTTGCGCAATTCGATGCGATCGATGCCAAGCTCGCTCGCCGCGATATCGAGCGCGCGCTCCATGTAGTAGTTGCCTTCGGGCCGGCCGGCGCCGCGATATGCCGAGACCAAGGTGGTGTTGGTGAGCACGCACTTGGTCGAGACTTGCAGGAGCGGCGTGCGGTAGACGCCGACCACGTTCTTGACGATGTTCAGCGTCGGCAACAGCGGGCCGAACTGGGAGAGATAGCCGCCCATGTCGGCGAAGCCTTCCACGCGCACGGCGAGAATCTGCGCATTGTCGTCGAAGGCGACCTCGACGGTCATGTCCTGTGCACGGCCGTGATGGTCGGAGACGAAGGAGCCGGAGCGCTCGTCGGTCCACTTCACCGGGCGGCCGAGCACCTTGGCGCCGTGCAAGAGACAGATGTATTCGGGATAAGGCTGCGCCTTCATGCCGAAGGAGCCGCCGACCTGGCCGGTGACGATGCGCACCTTGTCGGCGGTGGCGCCGAGGATATCCATCAACACAGCTTTGACGCCATGCACACCTTGCGTGCACGAATGGAGCGTCCATTTGCCCTTCTCTTTGTCGAACTCGCCGATGGCCGCGCGCGGCTCCATCGGCGCGACGATCATGCGCTGGTTGGACGTCTTCAGCCGTGTGACGTGCTTGGCCTTCGCGAAGGCGTCCGCGACCTTGCCGCTGTCGCCGAATTGATAGTCGAGCACGACGTTGTTCGGCACTTCGTCATAGACAAGCGGCGCACCGGGTTTACTCGCCGCTTCCGGATCGAGAACAACCGGCAAGGGCTCAATGTCGAGCGCGACAGCTTCCGCGGCATCTTTCGCCTGCGCCACTGTTTCCGCGATCACACAAGCGACCGGATCGCCAACGAAGCGCACCTTGTCGGCGGCAAGTGCCGGGCGTGGCACATAGCGGATCGGCGAGCCGTCATGGCTCTTCAGCGGCATGGTGCATTTGAAGCCGCCGTAGTCCTTCAGGTCGGCCGCGGTCAGTACCGCGAGCACGCCGGGCATGCTCTTGGCCGCGTCGATGTCGATCGAGCGGATGATTCCGTGCGCCTCGCGCGAGCGCACCATGGCCGCATAAGCCTGACCCGGACGGTTGACGTCGTCGGTGTAGCTGCCTTCGCCCTTCACGAGCTTGGGATCTTCGCTGCGGCGGACCGGCTGGCCGACGCCGAATTTCGTGAGCGAAAGCGTGGCTTGCGAGGTGCGGTCGTCCATAGCGGGAGGCTTTCGGTGGGGTCTTGGGTGGAAAACAGTGAAATAAGGCAGTACCGCCGCTTCCACAATATGGCCTGCCGGGACCGAGGGTTGCGTCAGGCACCGGCGCTGTTACACTTTTCGTGACAAGGGAACATTGCCGCAATGGCGCGAAGCTAAAGAGGCGGGCGCAGGCGGCACGAAGGGTTGATTTTATGAGCGGCGAGGCCGGGGACGTCCCAGGCCTCGACCCTGCCATCGATCGGGCGCCGGCACGGCCCCGGTGGGGTCGGCGGTCGCCTGGAGAGCACGCGAACGGCTTCGACCACGATCGGGGCGGGCCGACCTATGCCGCGCTCGATCTCGGCACCAACAACTGCCGTCTCTTGGTGGCGCGGCCGGCCGGCGACGGCTTCCGCGTCGTCGACGCCTTTTCGCGCATCGTGCGGCTGGGCGAGGGCGTCTCGCTCACCGGACGCCTGAGCGAGCCGGCGATCGAGCGCGCGATGGGCGCGCTCGCAATCTGTCGTGCGAAGATGAAGAACCGCGGCGTCACGCGCGCGCGCCTGATCGCGACCGAAGCCTGCCGCGCGGCCGAGAACGGCGCTGCCTTCCGCGACCGTGTAGCGGAAGAGCTCGGGCTTGCGCTCGAGGTGATCGACCGCGAGACGGAAGCCTGCCTCGCCGCCACCGGCTGCACGCCGCTGATCGATCCGCAGGCCGACGGCGTCGTGCTGTTCGATATCGGTGGCGGTTCGTCCGAGCTGGTGCGGCTCGAGCAATCGCACAAGACGCGGCGCGGGCCACCGCTGCCGCAAATCCGCGGCTGGGTGTCGCTGCCGACCGGCGTGGTGACCTTGGCCGAGCGGCACGGCGGCATCAGTGTCACGCGCGAGAGCTACGAGCGCATGGTGCAGGAAGTATCGTCGCTGATCGCGCCGTTCCTCGCCGAGCACGGCACCGAGGGCTTGCGCGGCATACATATGCTGGGTACGTCCGGCACCGTGACGACGATCGCCGGCGTGCATCTCAATCTCGCGCGCTACGACCGCAACCGTGTCGACGGCTGCTGGATGAGTGCGCACGAGATCAATACGGTGGTCGATCGTCTGTTGGCCATGAGCTACGACGAGCGCGTGGCGAGCCCCTGCATCGGCGCCGAACGGGCCGACCTGGTGCTCGCGGGCTGCGCCATCCTCGAAGCGATCCGCCGCGCTTTCCCGTGTCAGCGCTTGCGCGTCGCCGACCGCGGTTTGCGCGAGGGCATGCTGGTGCAGATGATGCGCGAGGACGGCGCCTGGGGCGGTGACAATCAAGCGGCGGTATCGTGACCAATTCAAAGAAGAAGGCCGGCAGTGGCTCGCGCGCGCTGAAGGTGCGGGTGAAGACCGGCAACAAGCGCTCGCTGTCATCCAAGCTATGGCTGGAGCGGCAGCTCAACGATCCTTACGTCGCGCGCGCCAAGCGCGAAGGCTATCGCTCGCGCGCCACCTTCAAGCTGATGGAGATCGACGATAAGGCGCACATTCTGCGCAAAGGCGCGCGCGTGGTCGACCTTGGCGCGGCGCCCGGCGGTTGGAGTCAGTTGGCGGCCAAGCGCGTCGGCGCGCCCGATCATGGCAAGGTCGTCGCCATCGACATTTTGGAGATGGAGGCGGTGCCGGGCGTGCAATTCGCCAAGCTCGACTTTCTCGCCCCCGACGCGCCGGACAAGTTGAAGGAGATGCTGGGCGGACCCGCCGATGTCGTACTCTCCGATATGGCGGCAAATGCGACCGGGCATGCGCGCACCGATCATCTCAAGATCGTGGCGCTGGTCGAGTTGGCGGCGGAGTTTGCCCGCGAGGTGCTGGCGCCGGGCGGTGCGTTCCTCGCCAAGGTGATCCAAGGCGGCACGGAGTCGGCATTGCTTGCCACACTCAAGCGCGACTTCAAGACCGTAAAACACATCAAGCCGCCGGCGAGCCGCGCAGATTCGGCGGAGCTGTATTTGTTGGCGACGGGATTTCGCGGTTCGAACTAGCGCCACACGTCGCTGAACGAGGTGCGGCGCGAGGGCTCGCTGCCGGCGCGGTAGTAGCGGATCGTCGGCGGCGCGTAGTAAGTCTGACGCCGCTCCGCGGCCCGGCGCTCCACGACTTTACGCTTGATCTGGCGCTCGCGCCGTTCTTCCGCTTCGAATTCGCGCTTCAACTGCTCCTGATAGGCGCGCTCGCGTGCGGTCAGCTTGCGTTGGCGTGGGCTCGGCGGCTGCGACTCTTCGACGGCTTTGATCTTCTTCTGCGGCGCGGGCGGCGGCTCCTCAACAGGAGAGGCGGCCTCGCGTGGCGGCTCGTTGGTCTTCGGCTTAGGCTCTTCGACCTTGCTTTCCGCCTTGGTCTTGGCGGCAACGCGCGGCTCGGGCTTGCGCACCTGCGGTGGAGGTGGCGGCATCAGCCGCGTCAAAGCGGCACGCGCGTCGGCGAGGTTGGCGTCGCGGGCGAGTGCTTCCTTGTAATCGGCGATGGCCTTGTCGCGCTGGCGGTCGTGCTCGCGCGCCAGCCCGCGCTGGTAGTAGGCTTGCGCATTGGCTGGCTCGGCGGCGATCAGACGGTCGTAATCTTCGGCTGCCTTGGCGAAGCTTTTGATCTCCATCTGCGCGGCGGCGCGGGCGCGCAGCGCCTCCATGTTCTTCGGCTGCTTGCCGAGCACGGCGTCGTAGTCGCCGATGGCGCCGCGCGTGTCGCCATGGCCCTTGCGCAGTTCGGCGCGCGCCATCAGGCCAGCCATGTTGTCCGGCTGGCGCTTAATCGCTTCGTTGAGGTCGGCGAGCGCGCCGTCTTTGTCGCCTTTCGCCTTGCGCAGGAGACCACGCTCGAAATAATCGGCGGTCTGCGGTGCGCGCTTGATCGCTTCGCCGAGATCGTCGATCGCGTGGGCGGCATCGCCCTTGGCTTTGTAGATCGCGGCGCGCGCGCGGAAGGTCGCAGCGCCGACCGCGCCCAGCTCGATGGCACGGCTCAAATCGGCAAACGCGCGGTCGCTGTCGTTTCTGGCGAGATAGATTTGGCCGCGTTCGACGAAGGCCGCGCTGTCCCTGGAGTCGGCGGTGAGCACCTGCTCGAGATCGGGCAGCGCCTTGGCGTAATCCTTTTTGCGTGCGTAAGACACGCCGCGCAGGGTGATGGCGTCGCGATTGCCCGCCTCCAGCCGCAACATGGCTTCGGCATCGGCGATCGCGCCGTTGAGATCGCCGTCTTCTAGCCGCAGATTGGCGCGCACGCGCAGGCCGTTCAGCGTCGGGTTCGATTTGAGCGCTTGCGCAACATCAGCGTAAGCGCGCTTGCGCTCGCCCTTGGCGACGTAAGCTTCCGCGCGCAGGCGATAGACCATCGCCCGGTTTTCCTCGGTGGTCAGCGCGCGGTCATAAGCCTCGATGGCGCGGTCGAGGTTGCCCTTCTTGCGCCAGACCGCGGCCTGCGCGGTCCAGGCTTCGAGCTTCTTCGGGGCAAGCCGCGCGGCTTCTTGGTAATCGCGCAGCGCGCCGTCTAGATCGCTCGCGCCTTCGCGCGCCTGCGCGCGCAGCATGTAATCGTCAGCGTCCGGGTCGAGCTTGATGGCGCGGTCGAAATCGGCGATGGCGCGCGCGTAGTCCTTCTGCCGCAGATACATCTCGCCGCGGCCGCTATAGGGGCCGGCGCGGTTCGAGCCGAGGCTGATCGCCTTCTCGTAGTCCTCGAGCGCACCGTCGGTGTGGCCGAGGTCGCGCCGCAGCGTGGCGCGGTTGGCGTAAGCGGAAGCGTCGTTGGGATCGAGGCGGATGGCCGCGTCGTAATCGTTCATCGCCTGCCCGTAATTGCCGCGCGCGTACCAAGCGTTGCCGCGGTTCTGGTAGGCGGGGGCGAAATTGGGTGCGAATTGCACGGCGTTGTTGAGATCGCCGATCGCGTGCGCGACGTCGCTGCGGTCGAGATAAGCGAGCCCGCGCAGGCCGTAGGCGACGCCGAGCGGCTCGCCCTTGAGGCGGCCGGACTTGAGCGCGACGGTGCAGGCGGCGATGCGCTTGTCGGCGAGGCTTTCGGTTTGGGTCGCGCAGAGGCGCAGCTCGCGGGTGAGCGAGGATTGTGCGCTCGCCGCGCCGGCAGCAAGGCTTAAGGTCGCCAATGCGGCGGCCCCTGTCAGCCATCGTGCCCTCAACCTACGCATACGCCTAAACCTACTGTCGCTTACTCTAATGCCTCAGCGCGTCTCGCGCTTAATGAGTCACATTAACCATAGTCAGCCGCAAAAACGCGATGCCGCCAATGGCTTTAGGAGGTCGAACCTCTAAATATGGTTAACGCGAAACGGTATTTAGGTATGGTAGTCACGTCGGCCGCTGCTCCGTGGCCTCGGCGGCGACGGCCGGCCGTGCCGACATTTCAGCCCCCGCGTCGGGCGCCAGCCGGGCGAAAAAGAATACCGACAGCAGAGAGATGAAGGCCACCGCCAGGAAGGCCGGTGGGAAGTCGGCGGCCTCGAAGGTCGTGCCGCCGCGGACGTGGAGCGTGAGCTCGACCGCCATGGCGCCGACCGCCACGCCTGCGGACATCGACAATTGCTGGGCCACGCTGACTAGCGAGGTGGCCCGCCCGGCGCGCTGCGGCTCGACCTCCGCATAGGCGAGGGAATTGATGCTGGTGAACTGGAGCGAGCGGAAGAAGCCGCCGGTGAACAAGAGAAGCACCATCAGCCAGATCGGCGTGTGCATGGTGAAGAAGGCGCAGACACCGAGGAAGAGTGCACTGATCACGGCGTTGATCGTCATCACATTGCGGAAGCCGTGGTTGCGCAGGATCGACGTGGTCGCCCACTTCATGCCCATGGCCCCCAAAGCGGTCGCGAAGGTGATGAGGCCGGAGTGGAATGGCGTCAGGCCGAAGCCGATCTGCAGCATCAGCGGCAGCAGGAACGGCAAGGCCCCGAGCCCCAGGCGGAAGATGAAGCCGCCGACCACGCTCGCGAAGAATGTCGGCAGCCGAAACAGCGTCAGATCGAGCGCCGGATTAGGCGTGCGTCGCGCGTGCACCAGGTAAGCGATGATGAAGCCGGTGCCGCCGGCGATCAGTGCGGCGACGATCCATAAGGGAAGGAAGTTCAAGCCCAGCACCGACAGACCGAAGGCAACACCGCCGATGCCCAAGCCCGCGAGCGCCATGCCGATGAGGTCGAAGCGCTCGTGCTTGTCGGCTTTGACGTCCGGGACGTAGCGGGTGGCGAGCGCGATGCCCAATAGGCCCATCGGAATGTTGATGATGAAGATCCAGTGCCAGGACGCATAGGTGGTGATGAAGCCGCCGACCGGCGGTCCCAGCACCGGGCCGATCAGCGCCGGCGTTGATACCCAAGCCATCGCGCCGATCAGTTCGCGGCGGTCGATGGTACGCACCAGCACCATGCGGCCGACCGGCGTCATCATGGCGCCGCCCATGCCCTGCACGATGCGCGCGATGACGAAGTCGGTGAGCGAAGAGGACAGCGCGCAGCCGATGGAGCCGAGCATGAAGACGGCGATGGCCGCGCGAAACACGGTGCGCGCGCCGAAGCGGTCGGCGGTCCAGCCGCTTGCCGGGATGAAGATCGCGAGCGAGAGCAGGTAGGACGTCACCGCGAGTTTGAGCGCCAGCGGGTTGGTGCCGATGTCGGCCGCGATCGCCGGTAGCGAGGTGGCGATCACGGTCGAATCCATGTTCTCCATGAACAGGGCGACCGCGATAATCAGCGGAACGATACGGTCACGGCGCATCAGCGCGGGGTCCCGGCAGGGAAGCGGCGGTAGTTGGACGGCGAGCAGCGCATGTAACGGCGGACATAGCGGTTTGGGTAGGCGGGACGCGCGCTTTTCAACGGTCCCGTGGCGGCGGAAGGAAGGCGGAATGGGCTGTGCGCGGACATGCCAGCTATCCGCGATTATCCTAGGAATCGGGGGATTCCCATGCTATCGACCACCGCCAACCCAAAAGCGGGCCTCGACCGGCCGGGGATATCCTCGGTAAGGCATTTTATCAGCCGGCGTCAGGCCTTTTCCCCTTTCGGGTGAGACGGAGTTGGCGATGGCCGCAAGAAACAATTCAAGCCCGCGCGAGGCGCTCACTTTCGACGACGTGCTGATCAGGCCCGGCCTGTCCGAGGTCATGCCGGCCGACGTCGATCTCCGCTCACGTATCACCAAGACGATCGCCGTCAATCTGCCGATCATCGCCTCCGCCATGGACACGGTGACCGAGAGCCAGATGGCGATCGCCATGGCGCAGGCCGGTGGCCTCGGCGTCATCCACCGCAACATGGAGCCGGAAGAGCAGGCGGCGCAGGTGCGCCAGGTGAAGAAGTTCGAAAGCGGCATGGTAGTGAACCCGCTCACCATCGAGCCCTCGGCGCCGCTGCACGAAGCGCTCGACCTGATGAAGGCCAACCGGATTTCCGGCATCCCGGTGGTCGAGCATGCGGCCGGCGGCAAGCCGGGCAAGCTGGTCGGCATCCTGACCAACCGCGACGTGCGTTTCGCCACCGATCCGGAGCAGCGCGTCGCCGAGCTGATGACCAAAGACAAGCTCATCACCGTGCGCGAGGGCGTCAGCCAGGACGAGGCCAAGCGGCTTCTGCATCAGCACCGCATCGAGAAGCTGTTGGTGGTCGATGACCAGTATCGCTGCGTTGGCCTGATCACCGTCAAGGACATGGAGAAGGCGGTCGCCAACCCGAACGCCTGCAAGGACGAGCAAGGCCGCCTCCGCGTCGCGGCGGCGACCACCGTCGGCGACAAGGGCTTTTTCCGCACCGAGGCGCTGATCGCGGCCGGTGTCGACCTCGTGGTGGTCGACACCGCGCACGGCCATTCGCAATACGTGCTCGACGCGGTCAAGCGCATCAAGAAGCTGTCGAACGCGGTACAGGTGGTGGCTGGCAACGTCGCGACCGCGGAAGGCGCCAAGGCGCTGATCGATTGCGGCGCCGACGCCATCAAAGTCGGCATCGGCCCGGGCTCGATCTGCACGACCCGAATTGTCGCGGGCGTCGGCGTGCCGCAACTGACAGCGATCATGGATTGCGTCGAGGCGGCGCAAAAGACCGGCACGCCTGTGGTCGCCGACGGCGGCATTAAATATTCCGGCGATCTGGCCAAAGCGATCTCGGCTGGTGCCGATGTCGCGATGGTCGGCTCACTGCTCGCTGGCACCGACGAGACGCCGGGCGAGGTGTTTCTCTATCAGGGCCGCTCCTACAAGACCTATCGCGGCATGGGCTCGGTCGGCGCGATGTCGCGCGGCTCGGCCGATCGTTATTTCCAGCAGGACATCAAGGACTCGCTCAAGCTCGTGCCGGAAGGCGTCGAAGGGCAGGTGGCTTACAAGGGTTCGGCCTCGACCGTGCTGCATCAGCTTGCCGGCGGCTTGCGCGCCGCTATGGGCTATGTCGGCGCCAAGGATATCGGTGAGATGCATGCGAAGGCCGAGTTCGTGCGCATCACCGGCGCGGGTTTGCGCGAAAGCCACGTGCACGACGTGACCATCACGCGCGAGAGCCCGAATTATCCGACGCGGGTGTGAGCGTCAGTCGGACTTCGGCACGCGGTAGCGGATCTCGAAATTCTCCGCATTGCCCGGGCGGCGCGGCGACGCGTCCCGCTTCATATCGTCGATGAAGTCGACGCGCTGCCAGTCGCTGAAGCTGTCCGACGGTATGGGCGTCGCTGCGAGGCGGACGTTGAACAGGAGCTTTGGCGCGCCGGGCCGCGACATCACCAAGATGCGTTGGGCCGAGCGCGTGTAGAGTGGCACGAAGCCGACAAGCACCGGCCGTTCGCCATCGCGGCGCAGCCATTGATCGCGCAGGAGGCCGCCGCTGCGTTGCGAGCCGGCCTGCATCTCGAAGTCGAGACCCTGGCGGGAAATGGCGGTGTTTGCCGGCAGGCGGATTTCGAAGTCGAGCTGCGGCGCCGGCCCGTTGGCGAAGTTCTCCGTGGTGGCGAGCCTAAGCTGCACGCCGATGGCCGCCATGGCGACAATGGCCGCGATGATGGCCGTGCTGCGGCTGGCGATGGCGGAAAAGCTGCGGTGTCCGCCTTTGTAGCGGAACACCAGCCACAGACCGAGGATGAGCCCGGCCAGGCCGCCGATCGGGCCGAGCACAAAGACCGCAAAGTAGCCGGCGGCGCCTTCGAAACTCGACACACCCAGCACGGGCGCGAGCACGCTGCCGAGAGCAGCGAGAAGGAAAAAGCCGGCGGTGGCGCCGACGATCGCGGCAAGGAAAGCGAGAATGTAGGTCATGGCTCGTTAAGCGTTGGCACGGCTCTCGGTCCTGAGTGTGCCGGACCGGTCTCAAGGTTCAAAGCAAAGCCTTTCGCGAGCCGCCAAGCGTGCTATGAGCGTCTCCCGCGGCCAAAAAAGAGGAGCCAGACCATGTCGCTGCCAGCCGTCCTGTTGCCGCTCTTCGTCCAGGTCGTCCTCACCTTCGTTCTGTTCTGCTGGATGGCGTATCATCGCGTTACCATCATCCGCGCCGGTGCGGTGCATCCGCGCGACATCGCTCTGCGCCAGCCGAACTGGCCGCCGCGGGTCTTGCAGATCGCGAACGCCGCGGATAACCAGCTCGAAACGCCGGTTCTGTTCTATGTCCTGACCATTCTGGCCATCATCACGCGGCATGCGGACCTGCTGTTTGTCGTGATGGCGTGGATATTCGTGCTGATCCGTCTCGGCCACGCTTATGTGCACGTCACCAGCAATCGGGTCGCCTTGCGAGGCCCGGTGTTCGGTTTAGCGCTGTTGGTGCTGATGCTGATGTGGCTGATCTTCATCGTCAGTATTTTGTTTGGGTTGCCATGACACCTGCCGCACGGCTTGCCGCCGCCATCGAAGTCTTCGACCTGCTCGAGCGCGAGCGGCGGCCGGCGGCCGACGCCCTCAAAAGCTGGGGCTTGGCGCATCGCTTCGCCGGCTCGGGCGACCGCGCGGCGATTGCGGGGCTGGTTTACGACGCGCTGCGCCGCCGGGCGTCGAGCGCTTATGTCATGGGCGCGGAAACGCCGCGCGCGGTTCTCATCGGCATGCTCAAGCGCGAGCGCGGGCTGGATAGCGAAGCGATCGCCAAGCTGTGTGACGGCTCGCAATATGCGCCCGCGGCGTTGAGCGAAGACGAGCGCAAGCGTCTTGACGACGCCGACTTGAGCGGAGCGCCGGCGTATGTCGCGGGCGACTATCCGGAATGGTTGGAGCCGCAGTTCGTGCGCTCGTTCGGCGAGGAGCGGGCGGAGGAGGGCGCGGCTCTTGCTTCACGCGCGCCGCTCGATCTGCGCGTCAACGCGCTCAAGGCCACGCGCGACGAAGCCATGGCGATGCTCGCCGACTTGAAGCCTGAAGCGACACGCTGGTCGCCTTGGGGCCTGCGCATTCGCCTCTCGGCGGAAGCCAAGAGTCCGCCCATTCATGCCGAGCCGGCTTTCTTGAAGGGCGTGATCGAGGTGCAGGACGAGGGCTCGCAGCTCGCCGCGCTGTTCGCCGGCGCCAAGCCCGGCGAGCAGGTGCTCGATCTCTGCGCCGGTGCCGGCGGCAAGACGCTGGCGCTGGCGGCGATGATGCAGAACAAGGGGCAGATCTTCGCCACCGACGACGACAAGCGGCGGCTCGCGCCGATCCACGACCGGCTCAAGCGCTCGGGTGCGCGCAACGTGCAGGTGCGCACGCCGAAATCGATCGGCGGCGAAATCGACGATCTCAAAGGCAAGATCGACCTGGTCCTGATCGACGCGCCTTGCACCGGTACGGGTGCGTGGCGGCGTAACCCGGATGCGAAATGGCGCATGCGCCCGGGCGCGCTGGAGCAGCGCGTCAAGGAGCAGGCGGAAATCCTCGACCGCGCGGCGAGCCTGGTGAAGCCGGGTGGCCGTATCGCCTACATCACCTGTTCGGTACTGGACGACGAGAACGGAACGCAGGTGCAAGGCTTCCTGGCGCGCCATGCCGGCTTCGCGGCGGCCGCGCCGGCGGAGGTGGCCGGCGCCCTGGGCGAGCGGGCCTTCATGTTCGGCAAGGCCGCGCGGCTCTCGGAACAGGGGCTCACGATGACGCCGCGGACGACCGATACCGACGGGTTCTTCGTGTCGCTTCTGCGCCACACGGGCTGACGGAAGGGCGATTTAGCCGCCTGTTTACCGCTTGGAAATCGAATTCCCCGATTGCGCCGCATTCCGGGCCCAAATTGTCCCCGATGATTTAGTGACTGATCGTCACGCTATTTTTCTCTTACCGAGGCTTTCCTTCCATGCTGGTGGCGACCCGCGATCCCATGCATCAACCGGGGGCGCCCGACCCGTCGTCTCATCGCCACGAGAGCGCTTACGGGCTGCATGCCCCGCCGAAGACGGCGCGGGTGATGAGCCTTCTGCAGATCGCCGGCTCGTTCCTGGCGATCCCGGTGGCGCTGGGCAGCGCCTATTCGGTCTACCAGGCCAACTTCTCGCCGGACACGCAGTGCCAGACGCTGCGCAGCAACATCATCAGCATGATCGATAAGAAGATCGACGCCGCCACGCGGCGCATGCTGGTCCGCCGCGACGTCGAGACCTTCGAGAAGTCCTGCGGTTCCTTCGACCCGGACGCCAAGGCGGCATTCATGACGCTGCTCCAGTCCGAGTCGCGCCTCGTGCCGGTGCGTCCGGCGGCGACGCCGAAGGCTGAGGTGGCCAAGCCCGAGGCGGCGAAGATCGAAGCGCCAAAGGCCGAGAGCGTGAAGGCCGAGCCGGTGAAGACCGAGGCAGTCAAGGTGGAGGCGCCGGCGAAGGAAGCCGCGCGCAAGCCTGAGGTGCGTCCGGCCGCCGTCGCCAAGCAGGTGGCAGCGCCGCCTGCTTCCGAGACCGAAGTGACGGCGCAGGATGCGGCTGCGAACGATGCGCGCTGGCTCGACGCCGTGCGCGGCGCGCTGGTGTCGCATGAACCCGCACGCGCGTCGGCCGTTCCGGCGCGTGCACCCGCCGAGCAGCCGCTCGGCAGGACCGCACCGGCATCGCAGCCCCTTGCGGCCGCGCCTGCGGCGGGTGCGCCGATGCCGATTGCGCCCGCGCTGCCGCCAGCCACCGCCGTCGGCGAGCCGGTCAAGCCGCAGGCGGAGCGCGACGATCCCGACCGCCCGGTGCCGCCGGGCTCGATCCCCGACGCGCCAGCCGATGGCGGCGGCGCGCGTTCGAGTTGGGTGTCGAAGATCCCGTTCGTCGGCCAGGTGTTGGATCGGTAAGCGGCGTTACTTCTGCGGCTGCCAATCGGCGATGGTGGCCATGTCGGCCTCGACCTGCCAGCGACCGATGCGCTCGGGCTTGCGTTCGGCCTGCGTGAGGCGGCCCAAGAACTCCGCGCGCGGGATTTCGCGGAAACCCATGTCGCGTGTCGTTGGCGTCATCAGCTTGCCGTCGTTGAAGGCAAACCCCCATTTGGCCAGATGCCAATTGAGCACGGTGAAGCCGATCTTCGACGTGTTCGGCTCCTTCGAGAACTGCGATTCCGTGATGAAGGCGCCGCCGATAGCGACACCGTAGCCGCCGCCGACAAGTTCGCCTTTCTCGTTCCACACCTCGAAGGAGTGCACGTAACCGGCATCGAACGCTTCGGCGAAGGCGTGCATAATGCGCGGCGTGATCCAGGTGACGTGCCAGCGGCCGGTGCGGGTGCCGGCGCAGGCCTTGATGACGCCCTCGAAGTCGCGGTCGAAGGTGACGGTGTAGCGGGCTTGGCGCATCTGCCGGCGCAGGCGCTTGGCGATGTGCAGTTCATCGAAGAACAAAAGCGAGCGCGACGGCGGCGACCACCACTTCAGCGGCCCGATATGGGCGAAAGGATAAAGCCCGCGCCGGTAGGCCGCGAGCAGCGTCGGCAGCGACAGGTCGTGCACGATGCCGGCAAGACCCAAGGGTTTCTCTCGCGCGCGCTCTGGATCGGGCAGCGCATAATCCGGCGCCAGCATCTCGTCGAAGCTCATGCGCAGAAGCGCCGGCACGCCGCCGATGCGCGACGGCATCAGCGACCAGGCAAGCCCCAGCACCCAGCGCTCCATGGTCTCGCCGAAGCTCTCGCGAAACAGGCTGCCGCGGCGCGCGGCGCCCGCCGAGGCGGCGACCGGAAAGTTGAGGCGCTGGGTTTCGAAGGCCATGGACGCGTCCTGCGTGCCCGGCTGTGAACAAGCCGGTTTTCCTCACATTTTCTAAGCACGCTTGGCGCTAAAATTGAGTTACTGGCAAGGCCGCAATATGGTTGACGCGTCCTCACGAAGCCCGCAAAACGCCGTCCCGGAAGGTGCTTCGAGCCCAGTCCGGCCACCTTTAGGGGCACAAAGCCGTCCATGTCCGACACATTTTCCCACGACAAGGTCCTGATCGTCGATTTCGGCTCCCAGGTGACCCAGCTCATCGCGCGGCGGGTGCGGGAAGAGAAGGTCTATTCCGAGATCGTGCCGTTCCAGAAGGCGGAGCAAGCTTTCAAGGAGATGAAGCCGAAGGCGGTGATCCTCTCCGGCGGGCCGGCCTCCGTGCACGAGAAGGACGCGCCGCTCGCGCCCCAGGCGATCTACGAGGCCGGCGTGCCGGTGCTCGGCATCTGCTACGGCGAGCAGGCGATGGCGCACCAGCTCGGCGGCAAGGTCGAGGGCGGGCACCACCGCGAATTCGGCCGCGCCGAGGTGGAGGTCTCAGCCGATTCACCGCTGTTCGAGGGCGTGTGGGAGAAGGGCCAGAAATATCCGGTGTGGATGAGCCACGGCGACCGCGTCACGCAGTTGCCGCCGGGCTTCAAGGTGCTCGGCACCTCGGCCAATGCGCCGATCGCCATGATCGGCGACGACAAGCGCAAGTTCTACGCGACGCAATTCCATCTCGAGGTGATGCACACGCCGCACGGCGCGGCAATCCTGCGCAACTTCGTGCGCAAGATCGCGGGGCTGACCGGCGACTGGACCATGCGCGCCTTCAAGGAAGAGGCGATCGAGAAGATCCGCGCGCAGGTCGGCAAGGGCCGCGTGATCTGCGGGCTGTCGGGCGGCGTCGACAGTGCGGTCGCCGCCGTGCTGATCCACGAGGCGATCGGCGAGCAGCTCACCTGCGTGCTGGTCGACCACGGCCTGATGCGGCTCGCCGAAGCGCAAAAGGTCGTCGCGATGTTCCGCGACAGCTACAACATCCCGCTCGTGCACGTGGACGACAGCGACGTGTTCCTGAAGGCGCTCGACGGCGTCGACGACCCGGAACAGAAGCGCAAGATCATCGGCAAACTGTTCATCGACGTGTTCGAAGCGGAAGCCAAGAAGATCGGCGGCGCGGAATTTTTAGCGCAAGGCACGCTCTATCCGGACGTGATCGAGAGCGTCTCGTTCACCGGCGGGCCGTCGGTGACCATCAAGTCGCACCACAATGTCGGCGGCTTACCCGCGCGCATGAACATGAAGCTCGTCGAGCCGTTGCGCGAACTGTTCAAGGACGAGGTGAGGGCGCTCGGCCGCGAGCTCGGCCTGCCGGAATCGTTCGTCGGCCGCCATCCGTTCCCCGGGCCGGGCCTCGCCATCCGCGTGCCGGGCGCGATCACCAAGGAGAAGCTCGATATCTTAAGGCTCGCCGACGAGATCTATATCGAGGAAATCCGCCGCAGCGGGCAATATGACGACATCTGGCAGGCCTTTGCCGTGCTGCTGCCGGTGAAGACCGTCGGCGTGATGGGCGACTTCCGCACCTATGACTATGTCGTCGGTCTGCGCGCCGTGACCTCGACCGACGGCATGACCGCCGACTTCTATCCCTTCGACATGAAGTTTTTGGGCCACGTGGCGACGCGCATCATCAACGAGGTGAAGGGCGTGAACCGTGTGGTGTACGACGTGACGAGCAAGCCGCCGGGGACGATTGAGTGGGAGTAGGGGGCGCCGTTTAAATCGCTCTGGACTCTTCGTTTTCAATTAAATGGTCCTTTTCGATGCAGGCGACCGCAAGCCACTGGATAATGGGTATGACCGGTCGGATAACTTGAGAGGCGCTTGAATACGGCGCGAAAGTTGCTGTCGGAAGTCCGCGTCTCGTTTTCTTCGAGTGAATGATGGCGCATCGGATTTGATAGAGCCAGCGTGCTAGCTCTGTCTCCAAGTCGCTTCTAACGTTAAGTGCATCGATACTAATCCCAGAGGATGTTGGAAGGTTTGCCAAAATCGTCTCTCGGATTTGCGGTTCAATGGATTCAATGAGCCGTCCTATTTTCTCTGCCGACGTAATTAACGAAACTACGCACTCCAGCTGCTTTTGTTCGTTGGGCGCCGTGCGGCCAAGGCGTCTTGGAGCGTCCTCGAAATAATGTTCTAAGACATTATAGTATCCAACAAACGCTTTAAGCGGATTGTCTTCCTTCAAACCGGAAAAATAGTGCGACAGCAGGGCTGGATTATATCGCTTTGTTCCTGAAATTCTTTCTATGTTGAGCCTTTTGACTGTTTGCGCGCACTGAGATTGCGGTAGCGGCAGCGATTTCATTGATAAATCTATCTCGCGAACGGAAATGTTCGTTAGTGCCTGGCCTTGCCAGTAATCGATGAGGGTGTCGCCTGTTTTAAATACTCTTAACTTGCCTCTGTAGCCCATTCTCTCGACGCTAGGGGCTATATTGACCAGCGCCTTTTTGTCTAGAGTGGACGTAAGGGCATTCAAATATGATTGGATGCAATCGTGGACATATGCGCCGCCGATATCCCAGTCGCTGAAGTCGTGACCGTCGCCGTCATTCTCGCTTCGGATAGAGAGTACGTCGGTATCGTTTAAGCTATCTATGGCTAATGATTGAGTATGTCTGTGGTCCTTTTCTATATAAAAATCTGACGCGGAATCATTCCAAAATTTGCCGAAATCGATTTTTATATTGATAGATTGTGCTGGATATTTTTTGCTAAACTCAAATAAATAGTTGTCAATTAGGTATTCAACGTCGGCGTCGTCGATCTCTTCAGTTTTTGTTTCGAATCGAATCTTCGCAACGGCCTCAAGGTCGTCAAGATAGTAGAATCCTTGAGCGGTTAGTAGTGGTTCGCCATGTACGATCGGATGCAATAACACAGTGTGTGATAGTCCGGTAAATTCAACTATTCTGGATAGGCCGTTGCTATTTGCCATCTGAACTATCAGCGTTTTCGCCAAGTGCGGATTCCTTCATCTCTGTTTCAGGTTCGACGCTAGCCTCGTTGAGGATTGAATCCAATGAGGTTAGGCAGGAAAACTTTAGACCATCAGGGCAGCGCGCTGAATCCTGCATGCAATATGTAAATCATGATTTAGCAAGTAGCCCGGGCGTAGCGCAGCGAAATCCGGGACAGCCTTTCAATCGTTCCCGGGTTGCGCTTCGCTCCACGCGGGCTACGACCAGCAAGCCGCTTGGCACGATTGAGTGGGAGTAGGGGACGTCGCGACGCGCATCGGCGCCTCTGTCCGATTTCTTCCCGGTGAGGATATTCCCCCAAGCCCCATGCTGACGAACCAGAGTTCCATCAAGTCGGCGTCCTAATCACCGTCGTCATTGCGACGCTCTGCGGAACCTCGTATCTTTGATGCAATAAAATGTCATCTGAAGGCATGCCACATCCGCCCAGGAGGTGATCGCATGACCTTGATGTTCCAGCGCACTCTTGTCGCTACGCTTCTGCTGATGGGAGTCGGACTGCCGTCCGCCATCCGCGCGCAGGGTAGTACCGAGGCGCGCGGCGCCGTCACGTTGTTCGAGAATGTGCGGGTCTTCGATGGCAAGAGCGCCACGCTTTCCGTGCCCTCCAACGTTCTGGTGCGCGGCAACATAATTGAGACAATCTCGACTCGGCCCATTGCGGTCGATCGCAGAGCGGACACCCGCATCATTAACGGCGGCGGGCGCACGCTAATGCCCGGCCTGATCGACAATCATTGGCACGCGATGCTGATACGCGTCACGCCGGCACAGTCGTTTGGTGACGTTGGCTACACGAATCTCCTGGCCGCCGACGAGGCGACGGACACGCTCATGCGCGGCTTCACCACCGTTCGGGATGTCGGCGGGCCGGTGTTTGGTCTCAAGAGCGCGATCGACGAGGGCATCGTCAAGGGTCCGCGCATCTATCCGTCCGGCGCCGTAATCACCGTCACGAGCGGGCACGGGGATTTCCGCCAGCTCACTGATCTGCCGCGGACGATCGGCGGCATGCTCACGCGCATGGAGCAGATCGGCGGCAGCATGGTCGCGGACAGCCCTGACGAGGTGCGCGTGCGCGCGCGCGAGCAACTCATGCAGGGGGCCTCCCAGGTCAAATTAACGGTGGGCGGAGGGGTGTCGTCGCCTTTCAGTCCGATCGACGTGACCACCTTCACCGAGGCCGAATTGCGCGCCGCTGTTGAAGCGGCGGAGAACTGGGGCACTTACGTCGCCGCGCATGCCTTTACGCCGACAGCGATCCAGCGGTCCATTGCCGCCGGTGTGAAGTGTATCGAACACGGCATGCTGATGGACGACGCAACTGCCAAACTGATCGCCGAGAAGGGGATCTGGCTAAGCATGCAGCCGCTCCCCGAAGACCTGAGGCTGGGCTTTCCGGTGGGGTCGGTCCAGCGCGCCAAGGCGGATGAAGTCTGGCCCGGAATAGCCAGGACCTATGAGTTGGCGAAGAAGTACAAGATCAAGACAGCGTGGGGCACCGATGTACTGTTCTCGCGCGCGCTGGCGCAGCAACAAGGGGCGATTCTGGCTTCGCTTGTCCGTTGGTACACCCCCGCCGAAGCGCTCATCATGGCGACCGGAATCAATGCTGAGCTGCTGGCGATGTCCGGAAAGCGCAATCCGTATCCCGGAAAACTCGGTGTCGTGGAGCAGGGCGCGCTCGCGGATCTGCTTCTGGTCGATGGCAATCCTCTGGAGAATATCAATCTCATCGCAGACCCCGAGAAGAACTTCCTCATCATTATGAAGGATGGCCGCATCTACAAGAACACGCTGTCCAAGTAAGATGACAGTCAGCAGTCAAGAAGAGCCGCTGAGCTGGTATCGCGGGTTCCCGTTCAGGCCTCTCGGCTGGCTCGCGGCGGGAATCTGGATGTTATGCCGAGTTATGCTCATCGCATGGGCGAGCTTCGCCATCTATTGGTCAAATCTGCCGTGGATAGCGCTCCGTTTCGCGTTGGCTTGCATCTTTGCGGCGTTCGCGATCTGGGCACTCTGGCTCTCGCGCCGACGGCGTATGCGCTGGCTGTTTGCTGCGGCGTTTCTCGGCGTGGTCGTGTGGTGGATATCCATCGCTCCCTCGCACAATCGTAACTGGCGACCGGAAGTCGCTATGATGCCGCGAGCGATCATCGACGGCGACCGCGTGCGCATCACCGGTGTCCGCAACTTCGACTATCGGTCCCGGAATGATTTCACGGTGCGCTATGAGGAGCGCGAGGTGCAGTTGTCGCACTTGACCGCCCTCGATTTCTACGTGTCATACTTTATGGAAGGGCCGGTCGGACACACGTTCCTGAGTTTCATCTTCGACAACGCGCCGCCACTGAGTATCTCCATCGAGACGCGGCCGGAGGTAGGCGAGGGCTTTGCGCCCATCGCCTCCATGTTCAAGCAATTCGAGTTGATCTACGTGGTAGGTGAAGAGCGTGACCTCGTGGGCGTGCGCGCCAACCACCGGCAGGAACCGATATACCTCTATCGCCTCAACACCTCGGCCGACGATGCGCGCCGGCTGTTCCTAGTCTATCTGACACGCATCAACGAGCTAGCTGATCGGCCGGAGTTCTATCATCTGCTGACCAACAGCTGCACGATAAACATCGTACGCTACGCGAACGCTGCGGGCCGGGTCGGCCGGATCGACATCCGCCATGTTCTCAACGGTTTGGCCGACAGTTATCTCTACCGCTCCGGCCGGTTGGACACGACGCTGCCCTTCGACGAACTGCGGAGAGGCTCCCTAATCAACGAGGCCGTGCAAGCCGCCGATGGCGCCCCCGATTTCTCCCAACGCATTCGCGCATCTCTACCGACCATCTCGCGCTGATACCTTCCGGCATCTATTGCTCTAGAGCTGACGGTCCTTTCTCCTTCAAGCTCATGAAGTCATCGCGATTGACTTCAAAACCGAACGATCTATCCGTATGCCAAAACGTGGATCAAAATAATCGAAAGCAGTAGAGAGTTGTGACCCCAGAAATCGGGTCGCCTTCTGTCGTCCGCGAGCCTATCCACGCTCCGTAAAGGAGAATGGCCATGATGCAATTCACCAAGACGATGGCCTCGCCGGTCGGCGTGCTGAAGCTGATCGCGCGTGACGCCGGCTTGTCCGCTATCCTATGGGAAAACGACGATCCGAAACGCGTGCGCGTTGGGGAACTGATCGCCGCGCCCGAGCATCCGGTCCTGACTCAGACCGAGCGTGAGTTGAGCGAGTACTTCGCGGGTGAACGCACGTCATTCAGCGTGCCGCTCGATGCGTCAGGGACCGAATTCCAGAAGACGGCCTGGGCGGCCTTGCTGACAATTCCGTATGGCGAGACACGCAGCTATGGCCAACTGGCCACGCAGATAGGCAACCCGAAAGCCTCGCGCGCCGTCGGCGCCGCCAACGGCCGGAATCCGATCTCGATCATTGTGCCGTGTCATCGCGCCATCGGCTCCAATGGAGCGCTGACCGGCTTCGCTGGCGGGCTAGAGGCGAAACGCTATCTGCTTGCGCTGGAGGCGGGCGTGAAGAAAGCAGCGGCCTGACCGACTTCCGCACCTACGACTATGTCGTGAGCCAAGGGCGCCAATCGTGTTGTTTATGATGTGACGAGCAAGCCGCCGGGAACGATCGCGTGGGGGTAGGTTAGACGCCCGACTCCGACGCGCGCTCGCCGCTCAGCGCATCACGCAGCTTCTGGACCTGGCGGTTCAAGGCTATGACCTGCTTTTCCGTCATGCCGGAGCGCGCGATCAGGGTGTCGCCCAGGCAGTCGCACTTGGCCAGCAGCGTGCGGCCGGCACTCGTCAATTGAACCTGGACCTGGCGCTCGTCGACCTGGCTGCGTTGCCGGGCGACGAGGCCTGCCTGTTCCAAGCGCTTCACTGGCGGCGTGACCGTGCTCGATTCCAGAAACAACCGATTTGCGATCTCGCCGATCGTTAGCCCGTTCTCCTCGCCGAGTACGCTCAGCATCAGGTACTGCGGATAGGTGATGCCCATCGCATCCAGCATTGGCTTATAGGTGCGGGTGATGGCCATGCTGGTGGCGTAGAGGGTGAAACAGAGCTGGTCGTTCAAAGGCCTGGTCATGGGGAATCGTCGCTCCGGCGATGTCGCCGTGATCTTGGTACCACAATAATATGTGTCGCGATAAATAAATTGATTGACAGCGGTCCGGGGTTACCGTAGGTCTAATAGATATCGCGATAATAGTTATCGCGGAATAAAATGGAGGTTGTTTATGAGTCAGGCCACACCGGGCAGCGCTACGATCACGACCAAGGACGGCACCCAGATCTTCTACAAGGACTGGGGGACGGGGCAGCCGATCGTCTTCCACCACGGCTGGCCGCTATCGAGCGACGACTGGGACGCGCAGATGCTGTTCTTCTTGTCGCAGGGCTACCGCGTCATCGCCCACGACCGCCGCGGCCACGGCCGTTCGAGCCAAACGGACAGCGGCAATGAGATGGACACCTACGCCGCCGACGTCGCGGCCCTGGCCGCCCATCTCGATCTCAAGAACGCCATCCACGTCGGCCACTCGACCGGCGGCGGTGAAGTGGCTCGGTACGTCGCCCAATACGGCGGCAATGGCCGTGTCGCCAAGGCGGTGCTGATTGGCGCGGTGCCGCCGATCATGCTCAAGACCGCCGCCAATCCCGGCGGCCTGCCGCTCGAGGTCTTCGACGGTTTCCGTGCCGCCTTGGTCGCCAACCGCGCGCAGTTCTTCCGTGATGTGCCCGCCGGTCCGTTTTTTGGATTCAACCGTCCGGGGGCGAAGGTGTCCCAAGGCCTCATCGACAATTGGTGGCGCCAGGGCATGATGGGCGGCGCCAAGGCGCACTACGATTGCATCAAGGCGTTTTCGGAAACCGACTTCACCGCGGACCTGAAGAAGATCGACGTTCCGGTGCTGGTGATGCATGGCGACGACGACCAGATCGTGCCGATCGCGGACTCCGCCCTGCTGTCCATCAAGCTGCTAAAGAAGGGCGAGCTGAAGGTCTATCCCGGTCTGCCGCACGGCATGGCGACGACCCACGCCGACATCATCAACAAGGACCTGTTGGCCTTCTTCAAGGCATAAGGGCTTGCGAACGGTGTGACATGAAGCGCCCGCCAAAAGGCGGGCGCTTTTAGACGATAGGACACGCGCCTCACTTCGGCCGCCGCACCGCGCGCACCTTGCCGCTGTTGCCGCCGCCGCAGAAGAAGCAATCGCCGCCGTCGGACTCGAGCCCGGATACGCCCACGTCAGGCGGCATCTCGAGGCTGACCAATACTTCTCCCGTTTGCGGGTCGATACGCCGCAGCTCGCTCTCGTCATTTTCCCAGGTGCCGTGCCAAAGCTCGCCGTCGACCCAGGTGACACCGGTCACGAAACGGTTCGACTCGATGGTGCGAAGGATCGTCCCTGTCTCGGGATCTACTTGATGGATTTTCCGATTCCGATATTGACCCACCCAGAGCGATCCGTCGGCCCATGCGAGCCCGGAGCCGCCGCCGCCGGGCGCTGGGATCGTCTTGAGCACACGTCCGGTCTTCGGATCGATCTTCTGAATACGTTCCTCGGCGATCTGGAACAGGTGCTTGCCGTCGAAGGCCGTTCCGGCATGCGCGGGGACATCGAGCGAGTCCACCGTCTTTCCGCTCGCGGGATTCAGGGCGTTGAGCTTGTCGCCGGATGCAAACCAGACGTACCGGCCGTCAAACGTCACGCCATGCACATGGTCGGCACCCGGAAAGGGTCCATACTCACGGTCGATTTCGGCTGCTGATCGTTTCATGGGTATCCTCCTGCGTCGAATGTTTGCGGCTTCGACGGGGACACTAGCCATTCGGCAGCGGAGCCGGGAGTAACAAGGTCGTCGCGAATCCCGGCACCGGCGGCGTCATCCAACGACGCGCGCGCCCGCGTCCATAGGACTGCACCTTGCCTTCCATCGCAAGCTGATCGAGCGCGCGCTGAACCGTGCGCTGGCTGGCTCCGAGCGCAAGCGCCAAGGCCGAGCTCGACCACGATTCACCGTCGGCGAGGAAGGCGAGCACCGCCGCGTGCTCCTCTTCGACCGGCCGCGCCAGCACGACGATGTCGCGGGCGCGGGGTGACACCAGCGCGAATCCCTGCTGCGTCGCAGTCACGCCGGTCAGTCTCCGAAGCGCCTTACGCAATCGCCCAATTTCCACGCGTAAGCGTGCGCGGTGCGATTCATCGACGTGCTTGGCGCCGAATGCGCGCGCCAGAAGCAAATCCCTCGATGCGTCGCCGGGCCACGCCTCGGCCAGCGTGCGGACGAGCGCGAACAACACCGGACGCCGTGCGAGCGAAACCACCGTGCGTGCGTCACGCACGACATAACGGCACGCATCGACGACAAGCGCTTTCGAGGCCAGCAGCGCTTCAACATCGTCGAGCAGGAGAGGGCGCTCGTCGCCACGCTCAATCAGGCGTGCCGCCGGTGCGTTCAGAACGAGGGATGCGCTCTCGACCTCCGCCGTCAGCGCAGGAATACGCGCGTCACGTGCGGCGCGTTCGGCCCGGGCAAGCGCCGCACGCGCGGTCTTCGTTTGAAGACGACGCATCGCGATGCCAGCGACGATCAGTTCGTGAACGGCCCTCAACGCAGGCGGCAAAAGTTCGGGGTCGAGCTCGGCAAGAGCCTGCTCGGCCTCGTCGAGGCGACCGATCAGGAGCAGGCGCCGGGCCTTGAGATTGTTTGCGTGCGCGGCATTGGTGTGGTCGCCGTGCGCTTCGAGCGTCGCCCGTGCGGCGTTGAGCGCCTTCACCGGCCAGCCGAGGTCGCGCGAGACAAGCGCGATTTCGGACTCGGCGACGATACACCTTGCGCGGGCCATCGCCTCTTTCGGACCGAAGGCGCGCGCCGCACTCCGCAGCAGAGCTCTCGCTCGTGCAAAATCGCCGAGCTGCGCCATCGCGATGCCGCGCAGCGCGAGCGCCGGCGCGTCGTTGCGCAGGGCGACCCGGTTCAATGCGCCGAGGGGATCACCCGCCGCAAGGGCGCGGGCCGCGGCCGTGATCAGCGAGTCCATTCAAATCCCGCCACACTTGTCACTCCCACCCGTCGCCTTCCGGTGCCAACTATCTCACCACCAATAACGAGCGATGAACCGCGAATGGATTGGCGCTTTAGCTTCAAGGCGCAGGAAATCGCTCAATCAGGAGTTCCAATGCCATGACTACATCAGCCGAGAACGGACGGAAAGGCGGACAGCCTGCCATGCAGACGCCGCCGATCGTATCGCCGCAGGCGTGGGAGGCGGCTCGCGAGCAGTTGCTCGTCAAGGAAAAGGCCCAGACCCGCGCCCGTGACGCCTTGGCCGCCGAGCGCCGGCGCATGCCGTGGATGACGGTGGAGAAGGCGTATGCATTCGAGGGGCCTGCGGGCAAGGCCAGCCTGCTCGACCTGTTCGACGGCCGGCGTCAGTTGATCGTCTATCGCGCTTTCTTCGAGCCGGGGGTGTTCGGCTGGCCCGATCACGCCTGCCGAGGCTGCTCCATGGTGGCCGATCAGGTGGCCCATGTCGCGCACTTGAATGCCCGTGACACCACGCTCGTCTTCGTCTCGCGTGCGCCGCAAGCGGACATCGCGCGGCTGAAGGCGCGGATGGGCTGGGAGATGCCGTGGTTCACCATCACGGACTCTTTCGACGCCGACTTCGGTGTGGACGAGTGGCACGGCACGAACGTGTTCTTCCGCGACGGCGATCGCGTGTTCCGCACCTACTTCATCAACAACCGCGGTGACGAGCAGATGGGGAACACCTGGAACTATCTCGACATCACGCCGCTCGGACGGCAGGAGGTCTGGGAAGATTCTCCCGAAGGCTATCCGCAGACCCCGACCTACAAGTGGTGGAACTGGCACGACAGCTACGTCGCAGACGCACCGCCCGACAAGAAGTGGGTCGAGGTATCGGACGCCGGGGAGGCGGCGTTCCGGAACCGGGATGCGAGCACGAAGCCATGAGCCAAGTCTGTTCCGGCGGACCCGACGGTGGCGCGATCCGCCAGGGCGCCGCGCTCGGGGTGGCCGGCGGGCTGGCGCTTGCGGCATCGCCGACCTTCGCCATCATGGCATTGCTCACCGGTGCTTCCGGCGGCGGCGACATGCTCTGTGCGGCCACGCCAGACGCATGGCCGCTGAGTGGCATGGTCCCGATGTACTTGCTGATGAGCGCCTTTCATTCGGCGCCCTGGCTGAAGCTGATCTCACGTTGGCGAACCGGCGCGTCGTATTAGCCCTCCGGTTGCGTGAAATTCTTGCGCGCGCGACGTCTGCTTGGATCTCGTCGCCCGACACCATCGTCGATCAACCCAGGACCTGTATTGACTCTGAGGTTCCGGATCAGGCTATTCCTGCGGTTCCGAGCGCGTTTGGCTGAGTCAGAGAGCGGCGGATGTGCAGCTCTTGGGGGCAGACGCCAGCATTCATGTCACAGTCCGATATCGCCGCCGCAAAGGCGGAAGCGAATATTCATTCCGCCTCAACCAGTGCAGCAGGCCGTGGGCTCATCGGCGGTCGCGCCGGCAGAATCGCTTTGGCCGTGACGGCGGTCATTGTCGCGGCCTTCGCGAGCATGATCTGGCTCCTGCAAGCTTCGCTCAACGAAGTCGGCAGCCGCGACCGCGCCGCGCAGATGCGGCTGGTGGGCGGCGCGCTGGACAGTGCCTTCGACCAGGTCGGCAAGTTCGCGCTGGCGCTCGCCGAAACGACGGCGCGGCGGGCTGACATCGGCGCGGCGCTCGCCGCCGGCGACCGTGCCACGCTGCAGCAACTCTCGCAGGCGCCCTACGACTATCTGAAGCGGCAGGCCGGCATCCAGATCTACGGCTTCCACAACGCGGACATCCGTTACCTGCTGCGCATGCATAAGCTTGAGTCGTTCAACGACGATATTTCCGGCTTCCGGCAAATGGTGGTGGCGGCAAACCGCTCCAAGCGGCCGCAGACCGGTGTGGAGATCGGCATCGCCGGCATCGGCGTGCGCGGCGTGGCCGTCGTCAACCACAACAACGCCTTTGCCGGCACCATGGAGGTCGGTCTCGACATCCAACCGATCCTCGATCAGGTGAAGGCCACGACCAACGCCGACATCGCCGTCGTCATCGTGCCGTCGATGAGCGGGGTCGCCTTGGATGAGAAGATGCCGCGTTTCGGCGATCTTAACCTGGCGATGTCGACCGACGACGATCTGTTCGCGTCGCTGTTGCGGACCAGCCAGGTGCGGCCGACCCGCGACATCCAGATCGGCGAACAGCGCATCGGCGCACGCAACTACAGCATGGCGACCCAACCGCTGGTCGATTTCAGCGGGCGACTCGTCGGGATGACGATCGCGCTGAAAGAGGATGCGGGCGCGACGTCGCGGCGCGTGAGCACAGAGCTGTGGGTGATCGCCGCCTGCGGCGGCATCCTCGCCTTCGTCGTCTTTGCCGTGTTGTTTCACACGTCGTTTCCGCGCCGCCGGGGCGAGTGATGAAACGGCTGGCGCTTCTTCTGCTTCTCGGTCTGTTCGCGATCGGCGCGTCGAGCCTGCCGGTGCGTGCCGCCGACAAGGACGCTCTGCCGCCTGGTGTCGAATTGCCGATACGCGTGCGGGTCGCTTTTCGTGTGCTCAATGTGCTGCAGGTCGCGGAAGTGGCGGGGCAGGCGCGTCTCTATGTCGAGGTGACGCAGCGCTGGTCCGACCCGCGGCTGCGTTATGACGCGGTGGCGGCGGGCTTCGGCCGTACCGACCGCGTCGGCGGTGACGCCGATGCCTATCTCGCCTCCATTTGGACGCCGGGGCTTACCGTCGACAACCAGATCGGCAATCCGGAATCGCGCACGGTCGCGATCTCGACTTATGCTAACGGCGACGTGGTGCTGATCGAGCGCTACGAGGGCAATTTCCGCTTTCGCATGAACATGGATGCCTTTCCCTTCGACACGCAGGACCTGACACTGTCGTTCTCGCTGCCGCGCTATGCCAAGCAGGACGCGCTGCTGATCGCCACCGAGGCCGACCGGCAGTTGTCCGGCATCGACGACCGGCTGTCGGTCGTCGACTGGAGCGCCGTGCGTCTGCGCTTTGCCAACGAAGAGGCGATGGGCTGGAACGCCCGCAGCTATTCGCGGCTGAACGCGACCGTCACCATGACTCGGCTTTCCGAGCGCTATTTGCTGCGCATCTTCATCCCGATCATCGCGGTGCTCGCGGTCTCGATCTTCGTGATGTGGTCGCCGGGCATGAGCGAGAAGGATAAAGGCGGCTTGATCTTCTCCTCGCTCCTGGCGCTGGCCGCGCTCAGCTTCACCTTCGAGTCGAGCTTTCCCGGCTCGATCTCGCTCAACAGCCCAGTCGCCCAGATCATCTCGCTTGGTTATCTCTATCTGGTGCTGGTGCTGATGATCGAGGCAACGCTCTCGGTCGGACGCGGCGACCCGCAGGCACGCTGCCATGTCTTCTGCGTCGAGGCGCGGCGGCAGGTCCGCTGGGCACTGCCCGCCATCATGACCATCGTCTGTCTCGGCGTGGCGGTGCGGGCCATCCCGGCGTGAGCGTCAAGGCTTCGGCCGTTTGAGGCTTTTACGGGTGTGCTCGACTCTGGCTCGCTTATCCCACTATGAACTTCAGCCGGTCATCAGTTATCGATGGGGTAATTTCGATGATTTCCGCGCTGACGATGTCTTTTGCCACAAATGGGTCGGCCTTCACCCGGCTTTGAAGCTCCGGCAACGACGTATTATGGACGACAATTCCACCGCCCGCATTGGGCTGAAGGTTGCCGACAAGCAAAAAGACGCCATCGTCAAAGCCTTGCCTGATCCATTCCTTGTGGCCATCCATAAATTGGCTCGCTTGGCTTTTGTTGCTGGAAAACCTGAGCAGCACGACAAACATTTAACCCGTTCTCCTATGAATCTTTTCGCTGTGACGTTTTGCGTTTGTCAGCTCCGGGCCGGCGCGAGGTGTTGCGCGCGGTCTCAGCATGCGATGCGAGCCAGTCGCACATCTGCTTTATTTCTTGTTTTATGAAGTTTTCATCATGAAAGGTGCTTGCGAGCGTGGCGACTCCCTGGCTGCGGGCGAGAAGGTGCATCGCCAATGTGTCAGCATCGGCTTTGCAGCCGAGCAGGGTGAACTGCCTGCGCAGCCAAGTCCGAAACAGCGTGAATAGCCTGCTCGCCTCGGCCTTCGAGGTATGGTTTAGCTTTGCAAGTTCTGAGCATAAGGTGCCGACCGGGCAGCCGTAGCGCTTAATGTCGTCCCGGTTGACGATCAGAATATGAATAAAGCTTCGGATGCGGTCTGCCGGCGTTTCGCCGTCGATTTCCCATTGCTCCAATATCCTCTGAGTGCTCGATAAACGAGCTTCAATGACGGCGTTCAGAATTTCGTCTTTGGTCTTAAAGTAATAATAAAAATTGCCGCGCGATATCTGCGCGATATCCGCAATGTCCGCGAACGAGGTGCGCTCGTAGCCTTGCCGATAGAACAGCCGGTCAGCAGCTTCGACAATGTGCTCGCGGGTTGTCTTGTCGCTCATGGGACGGCTCAGATTTGGACGATTGTCCTAAAGCAACAGTAGGACGATCGTCCAAATCCGTCAAGTACATCAAGCGGCGTGGGCGGCGATCCACAGCCGGGGCCTGTTGACGGTGCTGACGTCTTGAAAATCGTGCCAAGGTAGAGGCCAATGAGAGCAGACCGGCAAGCACTGGAGCTAACGTCGATATGCCCATCACCATCTACGGTATCAAGAACTGCGACACGATGAAGAAGGCGCGCGCCTGGCTGGACAAGCAAGGCGTTGACTATGCCTTCCACGACTACAAGAGCGCCGGTATCGAGCGCGACAAGCTTGAGAAGTGGGCCAAGAAAGCCGGTTGGGAAACGCTGCTCAACAAAGCGGGCACGACCTTCAAGAAGCTGCCCGACAAGGACAAGGAAGGCCTCACCGAGAAGAAGGCGATCGGGCTCATGCTGGCGCAGC
>Ga0255338_1001135_pt1 | contig 56188 bp, 42 predicted proteins | sample MeOH1_35cm_T4_19_FD_203715 | JGI IMG/M metagenome (GOLD analysis project Ga0255338, IMG submission 203715) | Sandy soil microbial communities from University of British Columbia, Vancouver, Canada - MeOH1_35cm_T4_195 | ecosystem: Engineered > Artificial ecosystem > Sand microcosm > Unclassified ... | reverse complement strand
TCGCAATGGACGCGAAGGCTTTCTTCACAAAGCTCAGTCGCTTGATGGCGGAAAATCCTCCGCAAGCGGCGGATGGGCCGATGCTTGCGAAGCTTGGAAAAATCGGCGTTGGCAAGGGTCATACTGTCGATTATGACGGCCTTCCAGCAGATGTCCGTAAGTCTTTGGATGAGTCTGTTCACAGTGGCTATCAGCGAGTGAGAGATCTTGCGAGGAATGCTCCGGGCCGCATGATCAACGGCTGGGTCTTTCATGAAAACACGGGGAGATATGGTATAGATTATGAGAATCGTGCGGGTGTCGCGTGGTTTGGTTTGGGAGCGAATCTCCCGGAGGACGCGATTTATCCGACGGCTCATGTGGATGCAAATGGCTCTCGTCTGACGGGTGCCAACAAGTATGTGCTGCATTTCTCAAAGGGCCATATTCCACCGGCGAATGGGTTCTGGTCTTTGACGATGTATGATTCCAAGCAGGAACTGGTCGTCAATAAAATGAACCGTTACGCGATTAGCAGCCGGGATAAACTCAAAAAGAATAAGGACGGCTCTTTCAGCGTTTACATTCAAAATGCGAACCCTGGAAAGGCGAAAGCGGCGAACTGGCTGCCGGCTCCGAAGGGCGACTTTAACGTGATGATGCGTTTGTACTGGCCGAAGCAGGCGGCCTTGAGCGGGGAGTGGCAGCCACCGGGCATCCAAAAGGTTCATCCTCCGACGCGTTTGACGCAAAGAACAGCAAAGAGGATTTCGAAGAGATAAAAATCCTTGCCAAGAGGCGGTGAGTGAACGTCTCATTATGATATGACACTCACCAAAATTATTTCGATCTTCGGACTCCTTCTGGCTTTAGGCGCATGTACCAACAACAGCGAGAAGGAGGCCCGGCCAAATGGGGGGCCTCAAGGCCCGGGGAACCCTAACAAGCCCACCCCTCCGGTCGTTAAAGTGATCGAGAAGTTTCGGGATGCGCCTTTGTTGTTCCAGAAGCCCACGCTGACGGAGTCCGAGTTTTTAAATGTCCTCGACTTAGAATTTGGGGACGCGCAACGCGCTTATTTTAGTTTCAAATACGCACCTGACGAAGACGGCACTTTTTATTTCACACTGGCTCAGGTGCGACTTCATTTGCAGGAGTGTAAAACTCCCGGCGCCGACCCTAAGTACAAGATGGCGGTTTACTGGCAACATGTTCAAGATGGGAAACGAGTCATCGAGAAGGAATTTTCTCCGAGCATCGAGGATTATAGCTTCAAAAAAGGTCAGCAGTATATTCTGACGTTTTCGATTCTGGATTTAAAAGACGTCGCCGATTGCAAGGGCGCGGTTTTGAAATTTGCTACTTTCAAAAAGAACTTCTAATTGCTCAAGGTGGACCATTTTGGAGCGAAATCCAAAATGGTCACTCTTGGCTGGCGGACTTTGAGGTGCAGAAAAGGAAAAGGCCCTCTTCTGAGGGCCTTTTGATTTAAACTCGCCAAATATAATTATTGACAGAGGTTGTTTTTAATTAAGACTTTCAAATTGTTGAGCAAGCTCAGAATTGGTGCTTCATAAGCAGTTTTCAAGCTGCACTTTTCGTCGCCTTCAATCAAAGACAAAGCTGATAGCAATTGTTTTTGAGTAGCCTTTCCCGAAGCACGAAGTTTTTCAAACGCGACCACTTCAGCAAGAAGTCTTGAACGATCTTTAGATGCGGTCTTGGAGTTGGCATAAGCGCTCAGTGGCAAAGCTGCAATGGCATTATAGAGGTCTTCCGCAGCCGCACGGCACTGATTTACTGGTGCTGCTGTGACGAAGGAAATATCGTCGATGGAGAATGTGGATCCACCATCATGGACCTGAACTGACGCGATAGGGGCGCCAGATGAAGTCACTGACAAGAGTGCAAGAGTGGTGGGCACTGTGGATATGGATTGTCCAACTAAATTGTTACTAGCATCGTAGGCAAAAATACCGACATTAGCTGGGCCCGTGACGTACGCAGAAACGGTTTTGACATTTGAGATACTCAACGAAAAAGTCATGAGGCCTGACGGTGCAAACGCAAGGTTTCTGCCAGAGTGAGGTGTTATAAAATTAAGAATTCCATCCACCGCAGTGGCGCCGGATACGAGTACACCTTGGGACTGATATTGCGTGGTTATAGATGCTCCATCCGCGATACCTTCAAAATCTAATGTAGTAGTAGTTTGTGCCAAAGCTCCTTGAGCTACTAAGCCCATAAGCACAACTGTTGTTAATCGGAGAGCCGTCATCCATTGGCCCTTACATAAAGATGCAAATTTATCTGTTGAAAGTGTCATTCATTCCCCCCGGAATAAGAAAAGAATAACCTAGACAAACAAATGGCCGTTAATTTTTTTTGTGTTGTGGATCTATTCAATACATTGACACAGCGTGTGGATATGCGAATTATTTCAACACTTTACCGATGATTTGGCAGACGTCTAAAGTTTCGACACTTCACTGTGAATGTCTACACTATTGTGTACAGTAGTTTGACTCTTAGAAGTTACTTTGAAAGTGAAGTTCTTTTGAAAAGAAATTGAAAGTGAATTTTTGAAGTAGAGAGAAAATATTTTTAGTCGTATCTCTACGACTAATCCATACAGATATAATTTATTTTAAGGCTGGGTGATGCTGCCGAGAGATTAATTGTCATTGTAGTTTGTGTGGCAGTTACGTAGAAAGTGGTCGCTCCTGGAATGCTACCTGCGCTGATTACGCAAGTTGGGGAGTTAGTATATTGTCTATTGAAGGTCAAAGTACAAGCTGTTGCGGATGAAGGAAAGGTCACTGTTCCACGGGTATCCGTACCAGCAATGGTTGCAGTTCCTGAAGGTGTACAGCTGCCAGAGGTGGCCACATTGACGTCTGTGGATGCCATATGCCCGTTCAAATTAATCGAATTGTTTCCCATTGCCAGTCCGGCGCTAACTCCTGAGCCACTATTCTGGAAGTTTCCGGCAACTGAGTTAGGATTGGTGTTCGCAACCTTAATGATGCTACTGGTGCTGCCAGAAATATCCAATGGAAAATTTGGATTTGAAACTCCGATACCGACTCGCCCAGCAAAGTAGCTAGGAGCAGTTGCATCACTGGCGTAGAGAGACCATTTGTTCGTTCCTGAGGCGTTACCAATGTAGAGGCCATAACCATTTGTGATGGTGCCGCTACTAAGATTATTCACGCTGACAAGGGCCCCATAGGCGTTTGTGATGTTAGCACTAGATGGATTGATTACACTGATCTGAGCACCATAGGCATTTGTGATATTGGTGGAGGAATTATTATTAATCAATAAATTGGCGCCACTCGCGCTTGAAACGGTGAAGGAGCCTCCAGCCGGGGTTACAACTGATTGGATGCCCGCAAATGCAGTGCTAGAGCTGCTGGCAGAGTAAGGCGAGTGTTTGACATCTAAGCTTGTGGCCACTGTACCAGATCCGGGATCTGTGGCGAACGTATCACTAATTTGTAATTTCGCTGTTGGTGAGTTCGTTCCAATACCCACATTACCACCACCAAAAAGTGCGGCATTAGTTCCAACACCTAATTTTGCATAAGCTGAAGTGCTCTGATTCATAAAGAATCCAGCGGCTCCGGAGGCATTAAAGTTTAAAGCGTAAACGTTCGCTGCAGATGCATTGTTACTCGCGAAATAGGCGACGTCAGGACTTGATGAGTTCCCTACGTTCAACAGATAAGATTGGGTTGGGCTTGGATTGCCTATGCTGACAACACCTCGGGTGGTGTTACCAGATCCCGGATTGAGATAAATATTTCCGCCGGTGCTGCTAGCGCCAGTTGCTGATTGTGCTGTGATATTTACAGGAGCGCCATTGCCGGAGGAGGCATTGGCACCATTCGCCGCAACAAGGTTCATAGCTGCAGTCGAGTAGTAGGTACCTGCACTCATGATGTTGTTGCCGTTCATATTCAAATCGCCACTCATCGCATCGCCGGCTTTATTCAAAGGTGTATAACCGATGAAGCCCGCTGGAGACACCCACGACAGGATTCCGGAGGAGTTGGACATCAACACTTGACCATTAGCAGGCGCGAAGTCTGGATAAGTTAAGCTATAGTTGATGGCGGCCTGCGGTCCGATCAAAGTCACCGTGGCAGACGGACCTTTCACTCCAAACGCTGTAGCAGTTACACCGCCGGTGCCATCAGTACTAACGATCGTGTTGTTAGCGGCGGTAGTAGTTTTTGTGACTGTGACAACTCCTGCATTTGTAATAGTGGTAATATCTCCCGCGAGTGTTCGTGCTTGTGCACCATTCGTGGCATTACCGACCCAGATCTGACCAGCATTCAAACCATTGCTCTGTTTGTTATTGAATGTTGTCCAATCAGTCTGAGTGAGAGCACCGCGATTTGAAGAAGAAGCCGATGGGATATTAAAGATGTGGCCCGAACCTGAAGAAGAAATGTTGAAGTCAGTTCCAGTTGTGCCTGTACCGAAAGTTTGAGTATTCACAGTAAGACCATTCAAGCTAGTGATACCTGCACCAGCAATACCGAGAGCTTTCGTCGTAGTACCGTCGTAATACTTGATCGTGCCAGAGTCATACCAAACTTGACCAGCTACTGTACCAGCAGTACTTCCAGAGCCAAGGCCCAAGTATTTACCAGCAGCAAGCATGAGGTCCCCACTCATCGTATCGCCGGCTTTATTCACTGGAATGTAACCAAGGGCAGCGCCGATGTTCTGCCAAACGGTCCCATTATAGAATTCAAGTGCATTGGGGGTCGTATTGTATCGAAGCATACCGGCTATTGGAGATCCAGGTTGTGAAGCCCCTTTCGGCAAGAGAATGGCATCCGTTTTCGAACCGAGATCCAAAGAAACGCTTGGGCTTGTTGTGCCGATACCAACTCGACCAGTACTATCGATTCTCATTTTCTCAGTAAGAGCTCCACCGTTGGCGCGAGTCGCGATTTGGAAATAACTGGAATAGTCACCACTGGTCGCGTTTTCTTTACGACCAGCGATGCTTGCAAACATCCGTCCACTCGTAGAGCCGTCGTTGCCAGCGAGGGCGATGTTTCCTCCGTTATCGATACCAGAAGTAGAAGACTGGATGATCGCGTTGGCTTGTGCCGAAGCCAAAGATCTATTGGTATCATTAATGTGCAGCATGGCGCTCGGGGTCGTCAGGCCGATACCGATCAAGCCACCGCTATCGATGGTCATGCGAGTTGTGCTATTAGTTCTAAAATTTAGTAAAAAGTTGTCGTTTAATCCAATATCCGCATTCGCACCGAAACTATTACCGCCATTCACAAAGGCTGTAGCACCAGAGGCAGGGGAGAAGCCCAGAGCACCCGTTACGTCACTGGACAAGAGAGCTGCACCCGCTGTCACGCGGCCTTGAGCATCGGTCGTCACTCTGGTGTAAGTTCCTGCAGTACCGACGTTTTTCAGAGCGAGTGAGCCCGTGTTTGTGATCGTCGCATCGCCGCTCATCGTTTGCTCGACTGCAACGCCCGAAGCGTTACCAATCCAGATTTTACCACTTGTCAAAGTTGCCGCATTGTTGACAGATGGAACGTTAGAGACCCATGACAAATCACCTATCGCATTCGTTTGCAATATCTGATTACCCGTAGGAGATGCGGCTGGGAATTTCAAACTATAAGTGCTTGAAGCAGTTTGTGCAGAGAGAGTCACTGTGCCGGTATTTACGAAGCCAATACCTTTTACATTACCAACACCAGAACCATCGAGGCTCAAGATCATGTTGTTCTGCGCAGTCGTTGTTTTGTTAACGACAACAGAGCCCACGTTGGAGACAGAAGAGATATCACCAACCAGAGAAAATGCCTGAGCTCCGCCGGAAACATTACCGACCCAGATTTGTCCAGCAGCCAAAGCATTACTTTGCTTGCTGTTGAAGGTATTGTAATCCGTGTTGGAAATCAGACCTCCGGTGACAGCGGCAGTGTTTGCCATCGGAATATTTAGAGTGTGAGTTGAGCCCGCAAATGTCCAACCAGGTGCAGTGCCTGCAGTACCAGGAGTTGCAAAAGTTTGGGTTGGGCCGGTAAGACCATTTAATGATGTAATGCCAGCCCCAGCTACACCCAAAGTAACGGCACTTGAACCGTTATAGTATTTTAAGACTCCAGCGTCGTACCACAACTGACCCGCAGCAGATCCTGCAGCGCCGGCGTAATTAGAAACGGTGAAGTACTTATTATTAGCCATGACCAAATCACCAGTCATCGTGTCGCCAGCTTTATTCAACGGAGTATAAGTCAGAGCTGATGTGATATCCGAAGAAGCTAAAGCAGAACCGGAAGTCACGCGACCTTGAGCATCGGTTGTGACCTTTGGATAAGTACCGGCAGTACCCGTATTTTTCAGAGTAAGAGTACCGTTGTTTGCAATCGTTGCGTCGCCACCCATCGTCTGCTCGACGGCGATGTTAGAGGCATTACCAATCCAGATTTTATTATTAGTCAAAGTCGTCGCATTGTTCACCGCAGGAACATTCGATACCCAAGTCATAACGCCTGAAGAATTGGATTGTAAGATCTGGTTGTTTGCTGGAGCAGTTCCTGGAAGTGTTAAACTATAAGCAGCAGTCCCAGCCGCAGGAGAAAGAGTGACTGTATTACCACCATTGACAAGGCCGAGCCCTTTCATGTTACCGACTCCAGAGCTGTCAAGACTCAAGATCGTATTGGCAGCAGCAGAGGTCGTTTTATTAATTAAAACTGAGCCCACATTAGAGACAGAAGAGATATCACCACCCAGAGCAAATGCCTGAGCTCCGCCGGAAGCATTACCAACCCACATTTGGCCAACAGCTAATGAGTTGCTTTGCTTGCTATTAAATGTTGTCCAATCAGCTGAAGTGAGAGCGCCGCGATTTGAAGAAGAAGCCGATGGGATATTAAAGATATGACCAGAACCTGATGAAGAAATATTAAAGTCAGATCCAGTCGTGCCTGTGCCAAAAGTTTGAGTTGTCGTCGAAAGACCATTCAATGTGGTGATACCCGCCCCTGCAACACCGAGCGCTTTCGTCGTCGTACCATCAAAGTACTTGATAGTACCAGAGTCATACCAAACTTGACCAGCAACGGTGCCAGCAGTACTTCCAGAGCCAAGGCCCAAGTATTTACCAGCAGCAAGCATGAGATCACCACTCATCGTATCGCCGGCTTTATTGACTGGAGTGTAGGTGAGGGCAGTAGTGATATCGCCTGCTGCGAGATTAGAACCAGAAGTCACGCGGCCTTGAGCATCTGTAGTGACTTTGAAGTAAGTGCCGGCAGTACCGACGTTTTTCAGAGCAAGATTGCCAGTATTGGAAATCGTGGCATCGCCACCCATCGTGTTCGCAGTCGCGGTATTGCCTGAGTTACCAATCCAGATTTTGCCGTCAGCAAGGCTTGGCAGATCTGTAGTACTTATTGAAGAGGTACCAGACACAACCCGGCCTTGAGCATCTGTTGTAACCTTATAATAAGTGCCAACAGTACCCGTATTTTTAAGAGTCGTATTGCCCGCATTGTCAATGGTGATATCGCCTGCAAGCGTGCGTGCTTGAGCGCCGTTAGCGGCATTACCAACCCAAACTTGAGTGGATCCTAATGAGTTACTTTGTTTGCTATTGAAGGCATTGTAATCCGTGTTGGAAATCAGACCTGCAGTCACAGAGCCTGTATTCGCCATTGGAATGTTCAAAGTGTGAGTCGAGCCTGCAAATGTCCAACCAGGCGCAGTGCCGGCAGTACCAGGAGTTGCAAAAGTTTGGGTTGTGCCGGTGAGACCGTTCAAGCTCACGATGCTTCCACCACTCGTTGCAAGAGTCACAGCCGCTGAGCCGTTATAGTATTTTAATACTCCGGCATCGTACCAGAGTTGACCAGCAGCAGCTCCCGTCGCACCAGCGTAATTAGAAACTGTGAAGTACTTATTATTAGCCATGGTGATAGCTTGAGTGCTCAAGTCACCCGTCATCGTGTCGCCAGCTTTATTCACGGGTGTGTAAGTCAAGGCCGCTGTGATATCATTTGCAGCAAGATTAGAACCGAAAGTGACACGGCCCTGAGCATCGGTGACGACTTTATAGTAAGTCCCTATTGCACCGGTATTTTTCAGAGTAACAACACCGGTGTTAGAGATCGTCGCATCGCCACCCATGACTTGTGGTTCAAAGCCGTTGGCAGAGTTACCAATCCAGATTTTTCCGTTAGCAAGACCCGGCATCGAGAATGACGGGGTCGCGATCCAAGTCAGATTTCCGGAAGCATCCGATTGAAGAACCTGACCGCCAGTCGGAGCCGCCATCGGGAATTTCAAACCATAAGTTGCGCTCGTACCACTTGCGGAAAGAGTAACCGCTCCGCCATTGACGAGAGACACGCCGGCCATCGTACCGACGGAAGAACCATCGAGGCTCAAGATCGTATTCGCCGCCCCCAAGGTTGTTTTATTCACAGTCACGCCACCGGTATTAGATACAGCAGAGATGTCACCATTTAATGTGACAGCCTGTGCGCCATTCGCGGCGTTACCAACCCAGATTTTTCCGGCAGCCAACGAATTCGACTGGCTGTTTTTTATCAATAAGTAATCCGCGTTGCTGATCAAACCCGCGTTCGCAGAGGGAGTAGAAGCCATTGGAATATTCAGAGTGTGCGTGCTGCCACTCGAGTTAAACCCTGGATCTGTTCCTGTGGTGTTGACGACAACAGTTTGTGTAGAACCAGAGAGACCATTAAAAGTCATGATCCCCGCGCCGGAAACACCGAGAGATCTCGTGGTGGTTCCATCGAAGTATTTGATGACACCAGAGTCATACCAAACTTGTCCTGCAGTCGTTCCGTCCGTACTGTTAGAGGAAAGAGTGAGGTACTTATTAATCGCCATCGCGATATTACCGGTGTTGGTAATATTATTTCCACCCATGTTGATCGCGCCAGACATGTTGCCGCCGGAGAGAGGCAGCTTATTGTTGAATGCAACATAATCGGTGTTACTGACTAGCCCCGCTGTGACCGAAGCTGTGCTGGCCATCGGAATATTCAGAGTATGTGTACTACTTGAAGAAGTGAAACCCAACGTCGTGCCGCCAGCAGAAGCGGCTGCGGCCAGTGTTTGTGACGATGCATTCAATCCATTAATAGTCGTGATTCCTGTTGCGGCTGGGGGCAGGCAATCCCATGAAGTTCCAGTCCATGTCAGAACATTGGTCGCGGTTGGACAAGTGAAGTTCATGAACTTTCCAGCGGAATCTTTCAACACAATTCCAGCAGTGGAGTCGTTCACTCCAGTGAAGTTCATATCCCCACCGACGATCGTGCCATCCAAAATATGGCTTGAAGTCACTTTGCCAACGCCGATCGTTGCATTGATCGCGCCGACACCGGATGCAGTGACATCGCCCGTGAGGCTCGTGATTTTAGTACCGAAGCTCACATAATCGCTGTAACTGATGAGACCCGCGGTGGTTCCCGTTGCGGAAGCCATCGGAATTTTCAGAGTGTGCGCGCTCGAAGAGGACACCCACGTTGGTGACAACACCGAGTTGCCAAGATCGATCGCACTGAAACTTTGTGAAGCCGCGGTCAAACCATTGATAGAAGTGATTCCGCCAGAACCGGTTTGGTCGTCGGCAACAACGAAGCTGCCACTTTGATATTTCAGAATTTTTCCGTCAGCAATGCCAGTCAGATCAACAGGCGCGCCTTGGATTTTTCCAACCACAGTTCCTGTTTGTGAGCCGGTGACATCACCACTCAGCGAGCCAGTAAAGCGAGTCGCTTCTTCTGCCGCGACAGCGTAAGGAACCGATTGAATTTCTTGTGAGGTGAAGATTTGCGACGTGCTGCCATCGTTGAAAGACACGATGATTTTACGAGCGGCAGATGAACTTGCAGGAGTGTATGAGCAGCTTTGGCCGGGAATCGCGGCCGCGGCATTAGAAAAAACTTTATCGAGTGTCAATCCACCCGCGATGGCGTTGGTTTGTTTGCCCACGACCAGAGAGAAGTATCCGCTCGAGCCCGTCATGCTCACAGTGAAATCTTCGCGATAGAGCAAACAAGTTTCTGAAGAATCCTTGATGTCGATCCGGAAAGTAACGCTCGCAGCTTCGAGCGGCTGGTTGGAGGAGTCAGAAATCACGCCATCGACATTGAATGTCCACGGTGCGGCCAATGCCGTATCTACAAAAAATACGGCATGTGCAAGGATCTGAATGATCACTAGGTTTTTTAAAAACATTAAACCGACTCCACTTGACTCCTTGTCGGTTTGTTTCCGTAATTTATTTACGTGATCCCCTTGAAATAAGGGTCTTTTTTCAGGATTTTCTCTCTCTGAAACGCGCTTTCGAGCGCTCCGGACTTAAGCACTGTCCCTTTGAGCGATTCGAACATTGGTCTCGAATTGGGAGGCCGTAGGCGGGCACCTGTCTAGACCCTAGACGAAAACGAGTGGTCAAAATGAAGCCAAGTGGTCGAAAATGTGGAACATTGCTTGCAAGCTAAACACCCGAAAACACCGGAGCAACAGCCGATAACTTCTGAAGGAAGTGTTTTGTGAGAGTTTCCGTCGTCATCAATCCCAAAGCGGGTTCCGTGAACCCGACCTTGATCGAAGAAAAGATCCGCTCGGCTCTTTTCCGCTGTGACTTGGTTTTTTCCAAGGCGAAGACTCTCGAAGAAATGGATCAGTTCCTGAGTGAAGAGATCGCTCAGAAAACGGACTACTTCCTCATCTGTGGCGGTGATGGCACCGTCAACACCTGCTTGCAGTACATGGTCAAAGCGCAAGAGGACCTCAGCAAACTTCCACCGATTGCTGTTGTGAGATCGGGAACAGCCAACGACCTCGCTCATGAAATCGGCATCAGCCGGCGCATCGATCAGGCCGTTCGCAATATCTTGGAAGGCTCTGTTCGTAACATCGACATCATTCAAGTTTCTTCCGGCGATAAAAAAGCTTTCATGCTGACGAACGGTGGTCTTGGCATTCCCGCTCTGACAGCGGATTTGGCGAACCAAGTGCGCTCGAGATTGCAGAAAGCGGCGACATGTCCAAAGACGGCGACGATTTTTAAAACCGTCGCGCGCCATAGTTACGAAGCGATTAAAAAAATCGGTCCGCAGGTTTATTCCGTGATGGTGGCTGAGGCACTTCGAACATGGGAACAAGACGGCTGGGAGTTGGAATTTGAAACTCCAGATAATAAATCTTTTAAAACAAAAGCTCCGATCGTTTTGATCAACAATCAGCCGAGTATCGGCAATAAATTTTTACCGGCTCCGTACACCTCTAACACCGATGGTACGGTGAATCTTCTCTTGGCGGAAGGCGGCCACGTTGTTGAGCATCTGTCTTCGTTTCTTCACTTGAGAAACGGTACCGGAAGTCAATCCGATCGATTTAAGTCTTACGAGCTGAGTGAATTTACGGTGCGTTCAAAAAATCCGAAACGTCCTTTGACTTTCTTCGGCGATGGGGAAATCCTCTTCAAGGATGTCACTGAGCTTTCGATCAAATGTTTGCACAAGGGCCTTCCAGTAGTTGTGGGCAAACCAGTATGGGAAAAATAAAAATTCTTCTGACAGGTGGAACGGGTTTTTTAGGCAAGCAAGTCCTACCATTGCTTCGTGAATTTGCAGAAGTGGATGTGATGTCGCGCTCGGGGAAGTCCGAAGTTCGTGGCGATCTGACTCGTTGGAATGCGGGTCTTGATTTGGAAGCTCTTAAGCAAAAAAAATATGACATCTTTATTCATTTGGCAGGTCTTTATGATCTTAGTGCGAGCCATATGGATTGTTTTCAGCAAAATATTTCAGCGACAGGGACTGCTTTGAAAATCGCTCGTGCTTTGCAGATTCCAGTTTTCATAAATGCCAGCTCCGTTGCCGCGGCAATCAATTCACCGTTGAAATTGGTGAAGCCCTTTGATTTAAACTTTAGCCGCCCATTTCCAGATCCTTATTCTGAGAGTAAAGCACTTGGTGAGCAAATGATTTTGAATCAAGCGTCTCACTTCCGCCTCTGTATCAATATGCGGTTGGGTGTTTTGGTGGGCGATAGTAAGAACGGCCATATCGAGCGCATCGATGGACCGTATCATGCGCCTCAGGCACTGGAGCGTATCCGTAAATTCATCGAGAGCTTTCCGGCATCTTTCCCATTACCTGGAAAGAAAATGGGGCGTCTGCCGTTGGTTCCCGTCGACAAAGCGGCTGAAGCCGTTGCGGGATTTGTAAAATGGTCGCAAACGACTGAAGCCAGGGGCTATCAAAGTTTCCATGTCACTCCGAAAGAAGGTCTTGTCATCAGCGATCTCTATATGAAGACGTTGAAGCAGCTTTTTATTCCTCATAAAGGCGTGGCTTTTGTAAATAAGATTCCAAAATCTGTTTTGACGAAGATTTCAAAATGGACCGTGAAGTTTCCTGAAGAGCAATTGAATTATCTTTTGATGTTTCCGCGCTATGATTCCGGCCCGACACGTGATGTGTTAGGTGAGGACTGGTGCCCGGAGTTTGAGGCTTACGAAAAATCTTTCTGGCGAGGTTACAATGAGTACATTTCGAATCGCTGAGATTAGCTTCGGGCGCTCTCATTGGGATGATTCTTTTACTTATGAGTATGAAGGACATCGTTTTGAAGTTCAGCGCTTTGGTGCGAACTTCTCTGTGGATCTCGTAAAGAAGCTCATTCAAGATCTTCGCACCGATGTTGATGCTTTTGCGCTCTCGAGTCTTCCGCCGGTGATTAAGCTGGATGAGAAAACCTACGTGCATCGCCAGTATCTGGAGATCATGGGCACACCGACCTCTGTGCCTCTGTGTGATGGGTCTGGGCTTCGTGAAATTTCAAATCTGAATTCTATTATCAAGCTTATTGGCGAAGGCAAGATCAGCCCTGAAGAAGGTATTTTCTTTCCTGCGGCGATTTTGAGTACGGAGCTCGAAGAGTATTTGCGTAAGACCTATCCTGGAAAAGTTTTTATCGGTGATGCTTACTCGATGTTGGGTCTGCCGGTGATGATTAAAGCTCCCATGCCAGGGTTGATGGCGTTTTCGAAGCTGGCTTTGAATGTCGCAAACTTAAAAGATCTTCGCAACAATACGCCCTTGGCTGAAACTCAGCTTCAGAAGATGGGCCGCTCGGTTTTGGCCTCTCAGGTGGAGAAGGTTCAGTATGTGGCCAGCGACTATCCATTCTTGCTATTGTTTGATTCTGCCGTCGAGTTTGTTCGCGGCAAAGACTTGATTGTGTGGTCTCATCATCCGGCGGCGGAGAAAGAGGCCCAAAAATACGGGCCGCGCTCGGTGATTAATCTCTTCCCTGAAGAGTTTAAGATGAGTCCTTATATGAATTATTCCATCTTGGACGCGACCTTGCGGTTGATTCACGGGAAGACGGCGAATTTGAGTATGTCTGAGTGGGAGCAGCTCATTCAGCCGAAGTCCGAGATTCGCGAAGTCGTTCGCAAGTTCACGGTCAGTCATCGCACTTCAACTCAGGCAAAGATTTCTTACGGTATTAATCGCGTGAAGAATACATTGTTGAAGCAGCGAGAGCCTGATTTTGCTTTTGTGGTTCATGCTCTTTCTCATAAAGATCTTTTGAAGGCGCCAGGGTTTAAAATTCTTGAGCATTTGCCGCAGAAATTCAATGATCCCTTTGATCGTTTGATTTCGAAAGCGCCGCCGATTGTTTACGGCAATATTCAGCATGTGATCAGTCAGCACGACGGCCGCGAAGTTAACGGATTGATCTATGCACTCTTTTCGACGCCGAAGGTGTTGAAGGAAGAAGATCCTGAAGTTACGTATGCCAAGATTGAACGTATCTGTTACGATGCCGCCAATCGGGGCGCGAAGATTATCGGCTTAGGTGCTTACACTAAGGTTGTGGGTGATGCCGGAATTACGATTAATAAAAATTCCCCGATTCCGGTGACGACGGGGAATAGTCTCAGTGCGAGTGCAACGTTGTGGGCCTTGGCGGATGTTGTTAAAAAAATGGATCTTGTGAAGAAGGATCCTGACACCGGTCTGATTGACGGCATGGCGATGGTTATCGGTGCGACAGGCTCCATCGGCAAAGTGTCGGCGAAGTTGTTGGCCTTAACTTTTAAAAAAGTTTGCCTGGTGGCACCTCGTTTGAATCGCTTGGAAGAGCTCGCGGCGGAAATCCGTCAGATGGCTCCGAACTGCGAGATTTTACTGACCACCGACGCGAATGAGTTGGCAGGGCAGGCAGACGCCCTGGTCACGGCGACCTCGGCATTCGATCAAAAGATCGTTGATGTAGAAAGACTCAAACCGGGCTGTGTGGTGTGTGATTGCTCGCGACCTTTGGACTTCGATAAAGAAGATGCGAGAAAGCGCCCGGATGTCTTGATCATCGAATCGGGCGAGGTGTTATTGCCGGGCCCCGCGAAGATTAACTGTAACTTGGGCCTGCCGGGGAAAGCGGTGTACGCGTGTTTGGCGGAGACGGCATTACTAGCACTCGAAGGACAGTTCGAAAGCTTCACGATGGGTCGAGACATCGAATGGAATAAGGTGAAGGGCATCTATAAAATGGCCCGCAAACACGGCGTCGAACTCGCCGCCATCCAGGGCCATATGGGTATTGTCTCTGATAAAGAGATCGAACTTACGCGCAGCCTGGCGCTTTCGCGGTTGGGTCGGCAGCGATAGATCATTCTTGCCATTTGTTGCCGAAAATATTTATCCTAAATATTCGGCTCATTGTTTTTCGGAAAAGTTACGAACGACTTCAGATAAAAACCAAAAGCACCAATCAATGGGAAGACGATAAGACCAAATATTGCTTCAATAAAGGGGCTCCAAAATGCGGAATTGGGTGATGTCAAAATAGATCGCTCAGGATCTGATTTTAAATAAAATACATCTACTACCTTTCCGACTGGATTCTGGCAGCAGGACTTTCCATTTGAAAAAAACTCTTTTCCTTCAATCATATATTTGTATCGGCATGTGCAATGGTCTTGATGATACGTTTCAACTATTTTCCCTTCTGTTTTTTCCGCTGAATATAAAAATGGAAATGTGAACCAGAATTGAAAAATCAAATAGACCCCGATAACTATCACATAAAAAATCGCAATAATTTTCCAAGCATATTTAAAATGTGAAATCTGAGAGCGATGTCGATCACTTTTAAAATACTCCAACGTCATCGTAAATATTTGTTTCATGGGCTATTTTTCACTGGGGTTTTCGATTTTGAAAAGATCCTTCCTTTTTTTTACAGATCATTCTTCATCACAGTATTCACTGGGATTACCCGAAGTTTTATTTTTATTCTGCCTAAACTCTCCAATGTCATTAGGAGGATATACTAGTACTTTATTTTTTCCTCCACACGTACCTCTACCTTCCGGTGAAATATGAGAGCCTTTTTCCTGGCTTTCCATCTTTTTTAACCAGGTCATTTTCTATAGACCTCAATGTGTTACTTACATTTTCGACTTCAATATCAAGTGCATAAGTAAATGAGGGAAAGAGTATTTTCATCATGGACACCTTGATTTTATTGGATCTGTAAGGAAATTCAAATCCAGTAATTGCTTTGTCATTGAATTTGCTGCTTTGGTCAAAAAAGCATTGTCGTCCCTATACAAAAGAGCCAGTATGCGCTGACAAGAAATATCACACCGTACATCAACCAACGCGCCCAAAGGTAACCCGCGCCGAACAGACCTCCCAAGATTAAATAAATCAAACCGTTTGCAAGTATCAAAGCAACATAGCTTGGCGGACTTGATTTTGGAACACCATTTTCAATGGTAACCAAGTCGCCAAAGGGTAACAGAAGAATGGGAGCGAACATCATCTTCAGGCATCCATAAGCCAGATTGACCCATCTGACATTTAAGATAGTCTCAAAGACACGATTAAGTGCAATAAATACAGTTGCGGATCCAATTCCCGCAACTGCCGACGAAATTATAATTTTCAAGAACGTGCCCACAATACCTCTAATAACTGATTCCATTGAAGAATTGAACTGGAATAAAGCTCATTGGTCCTCCAGGCACGCTGAGTAGAAAAACAATACCCAAATTAAGTAGGACGACCAAGACGGAAATTAATTTGGTATGCTCCGCTGATACCGAACGCATTCGATCATTGCCATGCTTACCGTTTCGGAGTTACTCCTTTTTTTTGATGACGAAGTTGAAGACAAACTTTCTCTGGAAGGTCGATTTTCATAGGTTCTTCGGTTGCAACTATTATTTTTGACCAATCCATAACTTGTATCTTTAACTTTGTAGTCCCTATGATTTTTCCTGGGTATTTGAATTCTGCAATTCCTCTTTGGTCTGAAATTGTCCTTATAGCGATATTTCGTTTTTCAAGATCTGCGATGGATAAGGATACCGCATCGAGAGAACTCTTCTTTTTGCAAACTAGCTGAATCGACAAGTCTGTGCCAGACTGACTAGCGCTTGGCGAAAAGAGAATGCGACTATTATCATTGGACCTACTGGCATCCAAGGTCTGACTCTGCACCGTTTCAGATAAGGTGCAGTGGAAAGAAAATAGAAAAAGAACTTTAGTAAGCAAATGTCTCATTCCAAACCTATATTTTAAAAGTACTTTTAATTACCCAGATGGAACCTCAGTTTTGTCTCAACGGCCTGCTGAAATTAATCTTTTTACTCCCCATGCGACAAGAATTGAAGCAATCAAGGATCCAATCGCAAGGGGTAGCATATGATAAGAAAGAGAAACATTCCGAGTTTCGATTTTGTCCGTTCCAGAATAATATACGTTCCTAAAGCTGCTATAGATCGTTACATCCGGCTGGCCACTATTCGGTCCACTTGCACAAAGGAAAGTCTGAAATTTTCCTTTTAAAGCCGCTTGGCATGCATCCAGAGCAAGAAAAAATGAACGCTCGCTCCCGGTTGGCTTCTTATCGCACACCATTTCGGGCGAAGATGAATCACATCCCTGGCCGATCCACCCATAATTTTCAAGATATACGGAGCCAGCTAAAACGATTGCTGACCATAAAGTAATATAAAGCCATTTTCTCAAAACCATCTCCGTATATAAATTCCCTTACACGAAGGGAGTCCTCTAATTATTTCGAGGAGATTCTTTTTTATGAGAATGCCCCAGTGGTAAACCACAATTTTGACACCTCTTTGCAAAAGGAATTCGTATCCCAAATCCATCTTTCATATTGTAGGCCCGGGAGCACTTTGGGCATATAAGAGATTTTGAATAGACCTTTATTAGCTTAATAATAATTAATATCCACCCACCGAATGCGCTCATTACAAACAGTGCCTTATTATCAAAAAGTCCAAGGAAAATACTCATCATGGTAATTCCCCAAAGGGGCACGGCAACAAAAAGCAATAGTATTGAGGTTATAAAACCTTTTCTGACTTGCTCTCGGAGCTTTGCACTTAACCGATCATCACTTTGGAAATCTAAGGACATGGTTCTACCTTAATAGGTGGCTGCGCGTTGGCGCCCAATCCTGTATCGGATTTAACTCCTGTTATACCAAGCTGCCACCCCGGGCCGTTTGAGTATCCAATTGAAATGCCCCCAGAACTAATCGTTCCTGTCGCTGTACCAAACACCGGGATAGATATAGATAATCCATAAGATGCTCCTTCAGGACTATCTCCCCATCCAATATTGAGATTTGCCACACCACCAACTCCACCACCGACATTTAAGCCAATTCCTTTTGTGCCGCTAGAATACTGATCAACAACTGCCCCATTAGAAGAGTACCCAATGTAAGTGCCATATTCGTATGATCCTGCACCGACTCCAAATCCAACAGAAGCAGTTGCCCCGCCAGAAACCCCCAAGTACCATAACCCCCTTGGATCAAGACAATTTAAAGGATCATTCCCGCAATATGCGTAGAGATTCGTATCTCCACCACCAAACCCAATCGGATCCTTACTCGCCCATCGCCCCACAGCCGGATCATAAACCCGAGCCCTGAAGTAATACCGATGCGATTCTAAATCATATTCTCCACCGGCAAAGCCGAACACGACAGCAAGAGAATGACCACTGATCTCATCCTGATTACTTTCGCCAAAAGGTCCATAGCCTGTCAATGTTATCGCATTTTTTGCTTCGTTGTTGCTTAACGCCGCCGCGGAATTCAAGACAGAACCCAGGTGGTCGAGCTCATAAGAGCGAGGCTGAGCACCCACTTCACCGAGGGCTTCTCCTAAGCGAGAGGCCGAGCCTTGATTGAGGATGTAAAGACTCATGCGACGGCCGGGATTTCCTTCATCATCGCCTTCATCGTCGTCATTATCTACACCGATTCTGCGTGAAAGTAGCAATTCATCTCTATCAGCCAGATACACAAAGCTTTGGACGATGTGTTGTACGCTCGGTTCGTCTTCTCGCAGATCCGTGGTGACGATTTGTTTTGAGAGTCTGCGGCCCAAGCCGTCGTAGGCATAGTCGGCGACGACGGAGCGATTGCATGTTCCATTTTGGCAACCGAAGTTTCGTTCGTAATGCAGAACTTTGCCGTTCACTCCATATTTGAAGGACTCCGTTTGCGAGGCGTTGACGGCCTGAGTGAGTTGTCCTTGTCCATTGGGATCCGGTAAATACTGAGTGCCAAGACTTGAGAGCGACAGAATTTGATCATCCAAATAGGTTAGGCTTCCCAATACGTTGTCGCTGACGCGATTGCCGGTGGGATCGTAGCCAAAACTTCGCAGGGATTGGGACTTGGAGCCTTGATTGTTTCGCGTGACCATCGCCGAGGTGAGTTGCCCTCGAGGATCGTAGAGGAAGTTTTCAATTCCGTGAGAAGTTCTGAGTTCCGTGATCAGGCTGTTGGCGTCGTAACTGAGAGCCTCAGAAATTCCTTTTTGTGAATTTAGAGACACCAGGCGGTTGGCGGCATCGTAAGAATAACTTCGATTGAGGCCGTCACTGGAAGTCATGAGCAGCTTACGGCCAAAACCGTCGTAAGCGGTATTCAAGACAAGTTGCTTTTTACCCATGCGGCCTTGAATTGAAGTGGCACGACCTGCAGGGTCGTAAGCGAAACCTAAACTCATATCGATGTCTTGGCCTGCAATGAGGCCAAAGGGTTCATTGATTGCCGGAGTCACGCTCCATGTGCCTTCCAAGATAGATGTGTCCTGAGGGTTACTTCTTTGCACGCTGAAGCTGGTCACATTATAGGGAGGCAGAGATTCATGGGTAAAGAGATCTAGCGCAGAAACGTTCGCCACTTGCTTGAGGAGAACAGGGGCGAGCAAGTCTTCGTAGCTCATTGAAACGTTGTCCTGAACCTCGAGGGCGACGCCATTTTGTTCCGTTTGTTCCTTGCGATTGGTTAAACGATCCAGCTCATCATAACTGAAATATTGGACTGAGGACGGAGCGGTGCCATCAGAGAGACCAACAGATTTTTTCACCAGGCGTCCGGCCATGTCGTATTGGTAAGAAGTGAGGCTGATTTTTTCAAGGGCTCCGCCGCTAGATGCTGCCGCTACGTTGGAGACCTCCGAAATCAACCGGCGATTTCCATCAAAGCGATACTTCGTGCGATGACCATTCGGATCCGAGACCGCGATCAAATCTCCGCGCGGACTGTAACTGAATTGGGTCACGGAGCCGTTCGGCTCGGTTTTCTGAGTCAGGCGTTGTTGGTTGTCGTACAAGAACTGAGTTTTTTGCCCCTTGGGATCGATCACCACAGTTGGTAAATCGCGGATATGGCAACCAATAAAAGTTTTTTCATATAGATATTGAGTTTGATTTCCCATCGGGTCGATGACAGAAACCAAACGATCCCGATCATCCCAGTTGTACTGATTGACCTGCGAGCTTGAACCACTGACGAGAACTTTTTTGACCACTCTTTGCATCAAATCATAAGTGAAGTTAATGCGAGGGCCGGAATTATCCGCCACCGACATGACGTTATCGAAATCATTATAGGTGATCGCAATCTGGCGTCCCGATTGGTAATTCATTTGAATCACGCGTCCGCGTTGATCGTAGTTGAATGTCACCGGGTTTCGACTGTCAAAGGAGCGAGTTAGAAATCCATTGCCATCACGAACATCCGAGTACTGTCCCAAGTTGGAGGTCACGGATAGTGGATTGCCAAACTGATCTCGAGTGTAAGTCATAGCGATGGATCGCGAACTCAGATTTCTTTGAATGCCGAGAACATCACCGGTGTTGGAATCGATAGTAAAATTCATCGCGGATCCCACCGGAGGAGCAATGCGGGTGATCTTGTTGAAGTTCGGATCATAGCTGAAAGTGGTCGGCACCGTGTTTGCTGGAAGAAGTTGAGAGATCCGATTTCCACGGCTGTCATATTGATACTGGGTCGCATAACCCAACTCATCTATCGCTTTGACAATTTGATTTTGCGCGGACCAAGAAAATGCTTGTATCGCGCCGTCGTCAAAAATAGTTTTGACGTGACGATACTGATCATCAAAAACATATTCCGTAACAGAGCCATCGGGTTGAGCCATGTAAGAATGGATGTCGCCTTTGTAAGGAGAGAACATAAAGCTTCTTTTGGCACCGCCAGGTTCTGTCTGCGTGAAGGCGCGTCCATCATCGTAGTATGTAAAACCAATTTGTCGACCGAGAGGATCGATCAAAGCGGAAAGAAGCCCGTTGGCTTTAGTTCCGACTTGGCCCGAGTTATAAGCATATTGATAGACTCGGTTAGCAAAGTCTTTGGAGGAAACGAGTCGTCCATGAGAGTCATATTGATACGTGTAATTAAATCCCTCGCGCTCGCGAAGAATCTGAGTGATATGGCCAGCAGCATAGGTGAAAAGAATCCGGCCCGCAAAAGGAGCGCTGACCGAAGCCAATAGCCCCTGACTATTGTAAGAGAGCAGTGCCTGTTCACCATGAGGATCTGTGATTGAACGCAAGCGTCCAAAAGGTTCAGGACCGTTCAATGCAAAAGTCAGAACCACGCCATCTTTTTTACGCAGCTCAAAGCGATCCGAGAGTTTACTTAAACTTGCAAACTGACCGGGAGGAGCGCTGAAGTGAATGCCATCGGCCAGTGCTGTGAACCTCCAAACTCCACCGGCTTCATCCATCCACGCAACAAAGCCCGATCCTTGAGTTAAATGAGTTTCCCAGTTATGCACCCAATTCGGGCCAAAGCCACTCGCGGAAGCATCCTCAGGAAAAGAAAGATAAGTTCTGGTCAAAATCAAATCCGTTGCTGGAACTCGGCCTTTGACTTCAAAATCCACGAGTTGATGCCACATGGCTCCTGTGGACATGCTCACCGGGCACCCCCCAGAAGGCGATGTGGGATTTGTCGGTGAGTTTTGCGCGGTTCCGGAAGTAGGGATTACAGGATCTGTGGGAGGACTGCTATTAACACCGCCGGCATTCGGGCCACCGAAACGGCCTCCGGAAGAAGAGTTCGAATTGTTACTGCTTGAGCTGTCAGCGTTGTTATTCGTGGGATCTTGTTGAGAAGCCAAGGGGCTGCTCGGAACGCTGGAGTCCAAAATAGGAAAGGTGTTGGTGATAATCAACGACGATGCCGGAGCCGAAGGATTTGTTGGATAGACGAACATTGCTGAACCCGACCAGCCGGAGCTGAGCGATATTTTACTGCGCGTGGTGAAGACCGCAGGCTGGAAAGCGACAAGACTTTGAATTGTCGGAGTCCAGCCTGCAGCCATGGTGGAGTCCAACATTGAAATCAACAAATTTTTCGTCAATGAATTTAAAATGAATGGCCCAATAAGTTGATTGTTGGAACCATTTGCTACTTGTTCAGCGGCTGTTTGTAAAATCAGAATTGTTGACATAGATTGAACCCCAAAAAGTTCATTCCAGATGTCGCTTTCAAGAGATGAACTTGAGGCGTTGAGCTCCGCATTGTAGCGAGTCACATTGAGATAGTCCGAATACGAGCTATGATTTCCAATTCGCGGGTATTCTACCAAAACCATCGGCCAGTCAATGTTGGCTCCCAGCGGAATTTTTCCCAGGGGACGATCGTTGCGATCTTGAAGAAGACCGATCACTGTGCCGGTAGTGAAGGAGTGAACGATGTTTGCCGAAACCCCACGAAGTTCACCAAGAACTTGATTGATGCGACCGGCGCGCTCGATCGCTTCGAGGGCTGCCAAACGCAACATCTCCGCCATAAGGCGCTGATTTGAAACTTGGGACGTGGACATCAAGTTCATGATTTTCTCATACTGAGCAATCACCTCGGATTCAGGAACTTGATCCACCATTTGGTTAATAACCTGCACATCATAAGCGACAGGCCGACTTGTACGATCCATAACTAGGCCATTAAAGTACCTAGATGGAAAATTCAATTTGTACGCAAAATTATAAGAAGCAGTCGGTGATAATGCGGATTGGGATAGAATTTGATTGTCCAATCGCAACTGCAAAAATCCATTAGTGCCAACAATATTCTGAAGAGTTCCTGCAGAATGGGAGAAGTAAAGCGTTCCGCTTCGCATGGAGGCCGTTGGTATGGACACGTTCATAAGAGTCTGGGTGGAAGTAAATGCTTGAACTTGTGAGGTGAACTGATACTGGGAGGGGAGATTGAGAGCTGATAGCTCGCGACAAGGAGCATTTCCGGGAACCGTGGTCGGAAGAGTTTGCGATGCGAGTCCACCCGTTTGCCCAACAAAAACAGCTCCGACGTCACGAACATTGGCACCTGCTCCGCCGAGGTTTTGCAGAAAAGTATTTTCAGCTTGTACAATGACATCGGCATAGGTGCCAGGCTTTACGTATCGCCCTTCCGAATCCGGACTAAAAAACCAAGGCGTAATAGAAGAAACCGTTAGGCCGTTGGCCCATTGAGATTCATTTTGTACGATATAGTTATTATTAAGATTCACGGGATCTAAATCCACCCAGGTTCCGTTAATGTAAGCTCGAACCCAGACCTCTGGAAAATTATAAATCGTCGTGCCGTTAACAGAGTGTGCAATTGAATCCATTGTGAAAGTTGCGGAGGCTAAACCGTAATATCGGCTCAATATATTCCAAAGTGCCCAAAAGAGATCGTTGGAACTTGTTACTCCCAGCAAGCTTTTCATCTGAGCTTCCGTCAATTGGAGTTCGCCGACCATGTAAGCAGCGGGAATGCCTCGTGCTCTGAGCAGAGCAATCATGAGGCTCGCTTTGTCGGCAGAAGTTCCCGAGCCAGAAATTAAAACTTGGTCTGCGGTTTGGCCCGCACCAAAGCTTCCTGAAAATCGTACCGACTGCTGAACAAATTGAAAGATGGCCTGCGGAGTTTGCAGGCGTGTCGCCAGATCCTGAATGCGAGAGCTTTGAGTTGTGTAGAGATCAGTTGCTGTTAAAGCGGAATTAGGGTTGGGATCCGCGGGGTTCGCATCTGTGCAGGTGAGAGTCGATCTTGTAGGGGCAGCAGCAACTGCCTGAAGAGTTGTTGCTTTTGCGCTGAGAATTGACGGCGGCGCTATGGAAGAATCCTGGGGAGCGATTGATCTGGAAGAGATCACTCGGTTTTCAGCGTCCTTTGTGGTGACTATTTTTAAAAGAGAGTTTTGTGACGACACTTTCGCTCCAGAGAGTTGCGACAGATCGGTGAGTTCCGCTTGAGCTAGTTGCAGATTTTCACTCAAGTTGTCTGGGATTTGGACCCCAAGAGCTTTTGAGCGCTTCTGCAAAACTTGAATTTCCGCTTGCGCGGCCGCGACTCGCGACTTTGCAGCAGGATCACCCGAGGAATAGCTTTCAATTGCCTTATTGGCATGGATAAGAGTCTTTAACGCCGTAGCCTCATGGGTTTCTGGTAACTCAAAAAGGTGGCGGGTTTTGTTTCGGAGTTCTAAATTTATTTTTTGAACTTTAGGGGAAGCTTGCGCCACTTGAGGCGTGGGAAGTTTTGTGTCCTTTTTTGTTTCTTTGAGGCGGGGATGTTGAACCGCCAAGTAGAGAGTTGCTGTAATTGCACATGCTCCGCAAAGTAGCCCTAACAGTTGAGATGATTTCAAGCCTATCACCGACGTCCTCCCCTGAGAATTGAGTGATAAACGGATCGGCCAAAGCCAGGAGCGACTTAAACAAATTAAACATAATTTGTTTTCATTGTAAATTTGGTGCAGTTTGTATAGATCATTTTGAGATTCAGAAGAATTTTGTTTTTTATTTCAAGTGAAGATAGGGTGCTGCCGACTTCTTGCCCCCACAGAGGGAGCTCAATCTTGGGAAGACTCGCGCCCGAAAGCGCAATCAAACACAGCATTATCACGCTCTGTTCACATGCTTTTGGCTTAATCAAGAATCTTGATAGTACCGGCCTTGCCATCCATCCGAATACGCATACCGGTTTTAAGAGTCTTCGTGAGCCCTGGAATACTGACGATTGCAGGAATCGCCATCTCGCGCGCGACAATTGCCGAATGCGAGAGTAAGCTGCCACGCTCGACCAGCAGGCCTGAAATCGCCGGATAGAGAGGAACCCATCCTGGATCGGTTCGCGCCGTGACGAGAATTTCGCCGTTGAGATCCAAATTGTCGGTCGGGTTCAGAATCACTTTCACCGTGCCCTCTAAAACTCCGGGACAGCAAGGCAGGCCTTTAAGGTCACAGTCTTCGCCTTCGGCAATGCCTAAGTTCACTTCCTCGTCTTTAACAAATGGATTGTGCCAGTAAACCGCACCACGAGTCATGATTCGTGGATCCGTGTCTTCTTCAAACTTCGCATAATCGGCTTTGCGCAGATTGATGAAGCCCTGCAGGTTGTACGACGGCAAAGTCCCATTGTAGATCCCGAAAACTTCTTCGATCGTCAGCCAGAAAATGTCCCGACCATTTTGAAGAGCGCCCACATTGGCGAGATCTTCACCCACATGCTGGAAAATCGTTCGGGCGATTCCATAAATGCGCGTACGAGCAAAGCGCGTGTTTTCACGATTTTTAACTGCTTTACGTGCGTGATGAAGCACCCAGAAATAAGCTTTCTTTTTCCAGCCTTTCAGATGCGCTTCCACTTTCTTTTCGGAAGCCGCTCGCAATGATTTTTCGCGAGAGTCATCATGGACTTCGACTTTACCGGCCTTGAGGTAATTTTTTAAACACACAAACAGATAAGACGGATCGGTGAGCAGATCGATCTCTTCCAGCTTCATCTCACTCATGCAGCGGAAACCAAATCGATCCAAATAATCTAGGACCATTTTATAGAATTCGCGGTGTGTGGATTGATTGAGAGCTTCCAACCCATCTTTAGGATCCGTCGTTTCGATAAGGCGCTTCAGGTTTTCATTCTGAAAAGCGACAGAAGCGAGTTTCAATAACGCTTTGGTGGGCTCGGCACTTTCAAGCCCGCCTTCGCCCGCAAGCAAGTCATTCTGAATGGTTGAATCAAGCTCTGACAACCATGTGGTCGTCAGTTTGCGTAGCAAACCGAAATGCACCATGCAAAGGAAGTCATTGATGATCGGCGCCTTCCAGCGGCCCAACATGTTTCTTTCAAGATCCAAATACACGCGCAGCAATTGATCGCCACGCATACTTGCAAGCGGCATCGCCCTGTATTTGTCGTAGTCGCGATGGAAGGTTTTTAAGAAATCAACCACGACACTCTGAATGGTGAAGTGATACTTAATAAAGTTAAAACCCGTGACCATCTTACGAAGACGGCCCGTGAATGTATCCCATGAGGGATGCGGCTTAATTCGGTTGGCGATTTCATCGGTGAGGCCTTCAGAAACTCCCATCATGGTTTCCATGAACTCACGATTCTGCTTAAAGCCCGGTAGAACGCCCACGAGTTTGTACCAGTTAAAGAGATTGTAATAAACGCGGCCGTTAATACTGCCCAGCATATAACTCAAGTAAGAATCCATGTCCTTGATGATTTCATTGGGAACGCCCAAGACTTCGCAGAACTGAACGTAGACGGCTTTGTAGTTTCTGAGCGCAAAACTAAAACTCAACGGCGAGGTCAATCCGCCGTAAGATTCAATGATATTCGAATTATCCCACAGATTCGGATAGCCCACGAGATCGGACTTCAAGTTGGTCACGGGACGAGTTTGCAGAATATAAAACTGACCCTTTTCAATCGCCCATTCAATATCCTGAGGACGATGATACTGGTCATGAATCAGCTGACCCAGCTTGTAAAGACCACGCAGTTCTTTTTCATTTAAAGAGGCTTGCAAGACCAAAGCGGGTTCGACGGGATGAAGACTGCAATGCCCTGAGGTGGACTTCTTCATCATTTCTTTCTTTTCAATGATCTCGGACTTAACAAGGTCGCCGGTTCCTTGGTGCAGCCAATAGGAATCCGCGTCCAACGCCCCCGAGACCAATCCTTCACCCACTCCATAGACCGAAGAAACAATATAGTGATCGAGTTTGCCATTCACTGGATCACAGGTGAACATCACTCCTGATTTCTCGGGATCGATCATGCGTTGAAGAACAACCGAGACCGATATCTTGTGCGGATCGATCTTATTTTCTTTGCGGTAAATAAGACCGCGCTCAGAAAAGGCCGAAGCCCAGCATTTTTTGATATATTTTAAAATATCTTGCTTGCCGTTGACATATAAGAAGCTCGAAAGCTGTCCGGCAAAAGAATGAGAAAGCCCATCCTCATCCGCGGCAGAAGAGCGGACGGAATAAACATTATCAGCACCCAACATTTGCAGAGCCTGATCGATACTTTGAGTGAGCAGGGCGGTGGTGGCACTCGCGCCGAAGAGTTGCTCGATCGCCGCTTCAGTTTCTTTCGCACTTGCATGACCGTGAACAAACTTTTCAACGAGTTGATAGAGCTCTTGATGGATTCCCGCAGTTTTCACAAAGTCCTGAAAGTAGCGGCGGCCAAAGACGACCCACTCGGGAACGGGGATTCCGGCTTTGGTCATCAGGTACAGATTAAAGCCTTTTCCTCCGGACTCGTTTTTTGCGAAGAAGTGCGTGGAGTTTTTCGTTACAAGCATCTTAAGCTCCCATCACAAAGCAAATAGTAATATAGTGAATCAGCAAATAGACTCCGGTGCCGTTGCGAAAAATCTTTGCCATCTTCTCTTGCGGATTGAGCGCATAGCCAACACTCAATAAAGTATAGACGACGGCGGCCGCTACCAGCCAGTAAAAGCGCATATAAGAACCCAAAGCCACCCACGACAAAATAATGCCGACAATGACTTGCGACCATGACAAGAGCCACGCACCAAAGGGTTTAAAGATATTGCTGTAGCTTGGAACATGCGGGCGTTCCTCATTAGGCGCAAAAGTCTTGCGTGCAAATTCAAACAAATTAAAGAAGCACCAGTTCATCAGAAAAAAGCAAACGTCTTGGAACTGCAATTTTTGCGGATTAAAACCGATGATGGCGGTCGCAGCGGAAACTCCCAACAAAACGCTCACCCAAGTGTGGGTGACCGCATAGGTCGTGAGGTGAGGGCGCAAGATATCGCCAATAAAAAACTCTTCGTACATTAGCAGGCTATAGCCGATGGCGAGAACGTGAATCATAAAAGGCCAAAGTCCCAGCGACGCGGCTAGGATCACCTCAAAGAAAATCATCCAAAACAATCCTTTTTTAACTTGAGCTATCGACAAAATCCCGCGTGCCAGCGGACGCGTCGGATTGACTTTCAAATCAACTTCATAATCTTTGATTTCGTCAAAGCAACGCATACGAAAGAAAAAGCTCAGCATCAAAAGCAAGGCGTATATAAATCGACCGGCCTCGAAGGTATAGCTGGCGGCTTTCGCCAGATACAGCCCGTTAGCCAGAGTAAAAATAAAAATCATCGGAAGATAACTTCCGGGACTAAATCGCTCTTTGATCAGAATCAGCCAATTACGCAATGATAGCTCCTGGGTCTTTGAGTTGATCACGCAATACTTTGTATTCTACTTTCGAGTGATGGCGAGGATCCATCGGCACGGCTTTGACGAATTTGATTTGATCCACGGGAATTTTGTTTTTAGCAAAAACGCGTTGGATTTCTTTCTTCGCGCTGTCAAAGTCGAATTGAGATTTATCAATATCGGCTTTCAGTTCCACCACCGCATAAGTGGCTTGGCCTAGGGATTTATCCTCCATGCCCAAGAAGGCGCAGCGGTAGGCAAAGGGCATCCGCTTTAAAAGCACTTCAGCGCGTACGGGGAAGTAGTACTTGCCACCGCGTTCAATCGCATTGTTTGTGCGACCGACGATCCACAGGTCTTTCTTGGCATCAATGTAAGCGAGGTCTCCCGTGCGGTGCCAGACACGATTTTTGTCGTCTAAAATCTTGGTCGTTTTGAAGGCGTCAGTATTGTTGTAATAATCTCGGCATACGTGGTCGCCGGTGCAAATAAACTCACCGACTTCTCCCAGCCCGACTTCAATTTGTGACCAAGATGAGTTCTTCAATTCCACGGGGCCGTCTTTGATACGAATAAATTTGTAATCGATATCTTCACTGATATGGCCGACGTTGACACCTTCTTCGATAATCTCAGGATCAACGGAGGGATTTTCTTTCAGCATGTCGCGGCCCTCGATGTGGGCCATAGGTTCGGCTTCGGTTGAACCATAAAGGATCCACAAATCGGTTTGTGGTGCAATCTCATAGAAGTTTTTAACGTCATCTTTTGAAATCGGTGCGCCACCAGTAACCACTCGGCGTAGCTTCGTCAGTTGAATGCCATTTTCTTTGCAGTATCTGGCGAGGCCCACCAACATGCTGGGTGAAAGGGTCGTACAGTTGATACCTTCATTCAAAATCTGGCAAGCTAAAATTGCCGAATCACGTGCGGAGGGAGCCGCCAAATCAACAGCCGGCAGAATTGTGGTCACGCCGCTCGCCAAGTTGTTTAAACTAAAAATCGGGAAGGCGGGCATATCTTTATCTTTTTCGGTGTAAGGAATCACATGAGAAAGCGCATGATGTTGTGCCGACAAGAAACGGTGAGTGCGGTTGGCACCCTTGGGTTTTCCCGTTGAGCCCGTCGTGAAAGTAATCAAAGCTGTCGATTCACTTTCTACCGCCGCGATCGGCGATGGTTGAGGCTTCAACAGATCTTGGAAACGATGGGTGCACGTATCGCCCGGGCCATAGAGAACTCGGATGGGCATGGATTTAAATTCGGGAACTTGATCGACCAGCGCGAAAGCTTGCTGGAAGCTGATCATGGCCTTCGGGCCGACACATTCCGCCGAAGCGCCCAGATGGTGACTGCGCGCCCACGAATCCAAAAATACAGCAATAGCGCCGATTCTTTGCACGGCAAACATCGCCGTGTACATATCAAGGCTCATCGGCAGGAAGATGATTACACGATCGCCTTTTTGAATGCCAATTTCTAAAAGCCCGCTCGCAAAAGAACTGATGCGTGCGGCGAAATTTTTGTAGTTGATTTCATCGTGCTTAATCGCTGTTTGTGGAGACCCATCCCACGCGGCCATCGACTCGCGGTTCGCCCAGCGTAAAGCGATGCGTTCTGGGAATTCACGCAGATGTTTTTCCATATAGGTGATGACGTTATTGCGCTCTTCGTGTCCTGGATAATAGCCGATTTTATGTTGGCTGTGCATGGTTGCTCCCTCATTGGAAGTTTCGGAACTAGATATTTCTGAAATAATTTTCTCTGGGCTGCTCCACAACAAGCCGTGGCCCGTGGCGGGAACGTTTTTAATTTTCGCCTGTGGATAGCGGGACAAAATCGTGTTTTGAACTTCAGCTGTTGAAATCTTGTCTTTTTCCCCGTAGAGCACCGTCAATGGCACTTCGTCGGTCAGATCTTCGTACTGCCAAGGGTTGGCTTCCATTTTCATTTTGTAAACGACGGTCTTCTGCCAGACTTTCCAGTCTTCAAAGTGATTTTGTAAAGTTTTAAAGTAAACATGATCATTGAGAGTGCTTGGAAAAATCAAATCGCTGACGAAGTCATCTTTGCTTTTCTTGTGGCTGGACTTAATCAAAGCGTCGCTCAGACCTGGAACCTTTAATAGGACCGTAGCCAAGCCCGAAAGCCCGCGTTCGGATTTCACATAGGGCGCGACCAGGATCACTTTTTCGATGTGGGTTTTTAAATGCTTCAAGCTCTTCAAAATGCGGTACGAACCCCACGAGTGTGCGATGATGATCTTCTTGTCGCTGCCTTTGGTAATTTCAGCTTGCCAATCGTCACTGTAGGAATCCACGGCGATAAAGTGGTACTGTGATCCGACTTTATCACGCAAAATATTCCAATCTGCCGGCGAGCCCGGATTGCCATGCAAAGCAATGATGGTCTTCATATCTTGGTTCCTCTCAGTTGAAGCTTGAAAAAATCTGGGAGCTTTGGATTCGTACGATAGACCGTGTTTTCAGTTTTAACGTTTTCAGCACCAGTGACTTGACCAGTGCGAGCGATATTTTCGAGAACTTCTTTGGCAGCAGCCACTTCGTGTTTCGAGCCGTCGTAAATCGACTGCAGGTAATCCGTCTTGGCGGTCTTTACTTCCACGACTTTAAGGATCGCTCCAGCGTCGAGTTTAGAAGTCATTTGATGAATGGAAAATCCTGAAGGCGTTTTTTCAAGATGCGCCCAGAAGTCACACATCAATCCGCGCTGGTCTGGAAGCAGGCCGTGATGAATATTAATACAACCTAAGCGAGGAGTCGCCAGCAGATTTTTTTTGAAAATCGTCCGCGTGCGAGCATTTAGAATCAGATCAATGTTTTCGCGGCGAAGAATTTCGAACGCTTCTTCGGAATTCAAATCTTTCACGACGAAGAATTTTTTTGTGGCTTTTTCAAAAGCAGCTTTTTTGTGGGGTAGAAGGTCGTTAAAAAAGTTTTTAAGCAGTTGCAAGCCCATACGGGGACCGGCCCCAGTCAAAATGAGGGCGAGTCCTTGTGCCACCATGGGCCACTCCCGGTTGTCGATGACCATGCAACCGACAACATGAGGTACCTCGGCCAGCCCGCAGACAAGCTGATTGTAGTTCTCCGGTACAAAAGTTACTCGTGACGTGACAAGAAGTGCACGTAAACTCATGAATCTGGTCTTTCTCCGAGATGATTTTTGGTTATTCTCCCGTTAGAGTATTGTAGGTGATCTTCAGAGTGAGATCACCATGAAATTACCAGATCTGACCTTCGAAAGGACCCACTGTGGCTCAGGAATATTTTTCGGATTTGAACTATACGTTAGCCAATGAAGACACCCGTGTTGAGTTCGACTTATTACCAGAAAAAGTGTCCCGAGTGTTCAGTATCGCGGGGTCTGGTGCGCGATGTCTGCCACTGATTGCAAAGCATCCCAAAGAACTCGACGTTGTCGACATGTCTTTGAGCCAAAACTTCCTCTGCGAGTTGCGTTTTGAAGCGATGAAGACTCTGACCTACGAAGAGTACTTGTTTTTGATGGGCTATCGGGGCGCCTTGCAATCGGGAAGCGATGTCGGCGACGATCGCAAAGCGATCTTTCAAAAAGTTCCGTTGAGTCCCGAAGCCAAACAATATTGGAACGAGCGCAGCGATGGCTGGAGTCCCCGCGGATTTATTTTGCTCGGCCGGTGGGAGTCGCATTTTCAAAAGTTGGGTTATCTTTTCCGCGATGTTTTGCAGTGTGATTTTTCAAAAGTGTTCGAAGCCCAGTCCCTACATGAGCAGGTAGAACTCTATGAAAAACACTGGCCCCACGTGCGTTGGCGGAGCTTCATTCGCGTTGCTGCGAGTGAGTTTGTGTTTAATAAATTCCTCTACAAGGGGCACTTCAGTGGCAGCAGCGAAACCAAGACGGAAGCGCGTCCTCCACACCAGTTTGTAACGGAAGAGTTTGATCGCATTTTCCGTTCGCAGCTGGTGCGCAAGAACTATTTCATGCAGATTCTTTTTCTGGGTAAAATCGCTTTTGAAGAGGGCCTTCCACTGGAAGCTCATCAGCATATTTTTGAGCGCGTGAAAAATGCCCCGACCAAAGTCAATTATCTCTTGGGAAATCTGCTCGAGCATTTGCCGAAGAGGAACTACGATTTTATTTCTCTCTCGGATACGATTTCATATTTGCCCCAAGGCGATGCCAACCAGATTTTGCAGCGTCTGCATGAGGACACGAAATCAGGATCGCAAGTGGTGATCCGCTCCTTCATGAGAGCCCCGACAGCAACGGATTTGCGGGGCTGGCAATCTCTGCGCGACAAGGATGTGTGGGCGCAGAAAGTGGATGGAACTGGTGTCTATCAATTCCACATTTTCAAAAAGTCCTAATTCCACAGTTACTCACATTTTACGAGTGAGCGGGCTGGACTTTGGGCGGACCCCAGAGTCTAGTTTTTCGCCGAAAAACTGATCAAAAAAATGGCAATTCATTTTGTGATAGGGGCGACCTCCGGTCCTGTTGTATAATATCCACAGGATGGTGTCTTATGAAAAAAGGAATTTTACTGAGGGTCCTTTTCTTCTCGAGTCTCCTGTTGTGTATAGAGGCCTCAGCCAAAGGCAAAGGTAAAAAAGAAGCCGAGCCGGCAAAATTAAATCTCAATTCCGTTAAACAAGTGGTGCGTGAGCATCTGCAAGATGTGCAGAAGTGCTATACTGATTTGATTATTGAGGGCATGGCCACCAAAGGCAAAGTCACGGCGACCTGGGATATTGACGATAAAGGGACCGTACAAAATCTCGCGATCAAATCAAATACTGCAAAGGATCCTGCCCTCGAGGGCTGCGTCACTGAAAGAGTGATCAATTGGTCCTTCCCTCCAGCAGAAGCCGGAAAAACCTTCCCAGTAACCTACCCCTTCATCTTCGGCTCTTAGTATCGCGGCGCAATACCAAAAGGAAGGCCGTACCTTCTAGTTGCTTACTGAGTTTTTACTCCGTATTTTCTGTGTTTTACGGAGGAATCTCATGGCTCAATCCCGCGTGGTTCGCGCACCTACTGGTAATAAACTTGTTTGCAAAGGCTGGCTGCAAGAAGCCGCTTATCGCATGATTCAAAATAACTTGGATCCGGCAGTGGCAGAAAGGCCCGAAGATCTGGTTGTGTACGGCGGGATCGGCAAAGCTGCGCGCAACTGGGAAAGCTTCGATAAAATTCTTGAAGCACTGAAAACTCTTGAGAACAACGAGACGCTGCTTGTGCAATCCGGAAAGCCCATTGGGATTTTGAAAACACACGAAAATGCGCCGCGAGTTTTGCTCGCAAACTCTAATCTCGTTCCGAAGTGGGCGACCTGGGAAGTTTTCAATGAGCTCGATAAAAAAGGTCTCATGATGTACGGGCAAATGACCGCGGGATCTTGGATCTACATCGGCACTCAGGGGATCATTCAAGGAACGTACGAAACTTTTGTCGAAGCCGGTCGCCAGCATTTCAACGGCAACCTCACAGGCCGCACGATTTTAACCGCCGGCCTTGGCGGCATGGGCGGAGCTCAACCACTGGCGGGCGTTTTCGCCGGTGCCTGTGTTCTTGCGGTTGAAATTGATCCAACGAGAATTCAAAAACGTCTCGAGACAAAATACATCGACGAAGTTGCCACAGATCTGGACGATGCTCTCGCGCGCATTAAAAAATACACTCAAGCCGGTGAAGCGAAATCCATCGCGGTTCAAGGCAATATGGCGACAGTGATCTGGCAACTCATTGAAAAAAACTACACTCCTGATCTTCTGACAGATCAAACTTCAGCGCATGATCCACTCGTGGGTTATATTCCGGAAGGTTACACGGTTGAAACCGCAGCCGACTTCCGCAAAAAAGATCAGAAGGCGTACCTTGATGCAGCTTATGCTTCGATGGCAAAGCACGTTCGCGGCATGCTCGCGATGAAAGACAAAGGTGCCATTACCTTCGACTATGGCAACAACCTTCGCGCCCGTGCTCAAGAAGCCGGCGTGAAAAACGCTTTCGACTATCCTGGATTTGTTCCCGCTTACATTCGTCCGCTTTTCTGCAAAGGCAGCGGACCCTTCCGTTGGGTGGCGCTCTCGGGTGATCCCAACGATATCAAAGTCACGGACCAAGCGATTCGCGAACTCTTCCCACACAAAAAAGATCTGCTTCGCTGGCTCGACATGGCTGAAAAGCGCATCGCTTTCCAAGGTCTTCCTGCGCGCATTTGCTGGCTTGAGTACGGCGAGCGCGCCAAAGCCGGCTTGATGTTCAACAAACTCGTTGCCGAAGGAAAAGTCAAAGCGCCGATCGTGATCGGTCGTGATCATCTCGACTGCGGCTCCGTTGCAAGTCCCAATCGCGAAACCGAAGCGATGAAGGACGGCTCCGATGCTGTCAGTGATTGGGCTTTGCTTAATGCGCTTGTAAACACCGCGTGTGGTGCAACCTGGGTGAGTCTCCATCACGGTGGTGGCGTGGGTATGGGATACAGTCAGCATGCGGGGCAAGTGATCGTTGCCGATGGCACACCAGAAGCAGCGGCACGCTTAGAACGCGTGCTCACTGCGGATCCTGCGATGGGGATTTTTCGTCACGTGGATGCCGGGTATGAAGATGCCGTGGCTGTGGCGCGCGAGCGTGGTGTGCGCAGTCTCTGGATTTAGGTTTTTTGATTTTAACAGGCCTGCGCAAGAACGCTCAGGCCTTTTTTCTTTCCATTACGGCCGCATTTTAAAATCATTGTTGGACACAAGTGACTTCAGCGTTGATTCCCATATCAATAGTCCACTGTGGAAATTTCTGAAGCGTTGGAACTAAACAGACGGTCCCGGGGATCCCTACTTTACAATCTCTCAGCATTTCTTTTTTGCTTTTATCGTAAATGACTTCAAGATTGGTGGCGTTGATGGCCTTTGAATAGAGTGGACCGTAGGCGTATTTACAACGAACGTCCAATTCCTCTTGAATTCTCTGATCTTTAGTTGGCGGATTTTTAGTATATTGGGAGAAGATACTAGCATTTGTAATTTTCAAGGGCGCCCCTACCTGACCAGAAATGCGCGATGCCAAAATACCCGCATTGATTTTGCGCATTTGTCCCAATTCTCCCAAGATCACATAGTAGTTCTCGTATCCCCAGAGGTCCTTCGAGAACGCCATCACAACATCCTTGCTTCCCATCGGATTATTAAAGGGCTGATGGTAATTCAAATTTGGAAACCCGTGCACCGGACCTGGAGGGTTGACCTTGGTCACATAAGTTCCAGAGATGATAGTTCCACTGGAATCACCAATAATTTTCGCCATAAAATCGAGTGGGCTTTTTGTCTCGACGATTTCAACATAACGGGGCAGTTCATCTTGATCTCCCATATCACCGGCAAGAATGACCTTATCTCCCTTGCAAACGCGGGTGTTATTATCATAAGTCGCTGCAATCACGCAGTCTGCGGCTTGAACATTGGCAGCAAACAGGCCCAGGACAAGCAGAATTGAAAGCTTCATAATTATTCTCCTCACAAAAAAATGTCTAAAATGTTGTCAGTCGCCGCAAGCTGGTCCCTGTGTTGATTATGAGGACCTGCTTGTTTTGGTACTTTATACCGAAGAAGGACTATTGCAAATCGAGAGCCACAGTGAAGGAGATCTGCACTTTAGTAGCTTCCTCGGGACAGTTTTCGTTGATGACGTTACCTACATGCGCAGTTGAAGCTGCGGCAGGAAAGGGTTTTACCCTTTGTGAAAATTTGGAATTCGTAGGCTTTGCCGTTGATCGTTGTGAGGATCATGCTGGTGCCGTCGTTCAGGGTTTTTGTTTCTTTGAGCTGATGATAGATGACTTTGCCCTGATTTTTTAGGGAGCTGATGAATTCTGGTTTTGGATTGATCGTCTCTTCGGGTTTGAGGTCGATCCTTTCTGGCAAACCTTCTGCATCGAGTTTGAAGTAGCGGAGCTCTTTTGCGTTTTTGCTGTTCGTGCTGTCTGCGCTGATCAGATGCAATCTTCTTTGGCTGCCGTCGGGGAGTTGGATGTGGGTGTTTTCCAGCTGGAATTGTGTTTTTGTGACAGGGTGGAGTTTTTCTAGTTCCAAGAGCAACTGATCAGGTCCTGGATTTTTTGCGAGCTCTGCGCCCAAACACTGACGAGTCTTTTCTTGAAAACCTTTTGTCGTACCTTCAGCTTTAGGCTCTTGCGTGGTGATGCCATTGGGAGTGCTTTGCAGATTCTCCGCAGGGCTTGCTTCCGGCGTTGGAGAAGGAGAAAGCATCTCCTCTTGTTTTTGTTGGTCCTTATGCTGTTCTTTTAATTTTTCCTGAAACAGAATGTGCAAGAAAAAGTAATCGATGGCGAGGCCCGCGAAAAATAAGACTGCGATGACGAGGCCCCAACGAATTTTCTTTTCCTGCACCATATTTTTAGTCTGCCTGTTTTAAATCGGGTTTCCAAACATCCCAGCTCTCGCAAGCTTGGGCCCGTTGAGAAGGGCCTTGCAAGCCACCCCAGCGGTATTCGACGTCATCCATCGGGTTGTTGGACATGCGGCCTAAGAACAATCTTCTTTTAGCCTCTGCCAAATCAATTTTCTTTCCGGGTGCGTAAGTAATAGGACACCAAGAAGCATCGTCCAAATCCGATACTTGCATCTTTTCCGTTTCTTCTTTGGCTGTCAGCTGAATAAACGGGAATACCTTATTCATCTGAATTTTCATGGCGTCAGTCAAAGTATTTCCTTGATTACTCTTCAAGATGTCCTTGTAAGCACGGCGTAATGCAGAAATGTCGTCAAACAGGCGCTGATCACGGTTCGGCGTCGAGTAGGTGTCATAAGTTCCATACTCCATGCAGCTGTCCGCCGGCATAGTGTGGAGGTAGTTCACGCCATCGTTAACACTCGTGACGCGAGTCTTTGCGGCTTCACAAACCGTCTGCGAAAGACGGCGCATCAACTGATCATCCGTCTCTTGCGTCAGAGCAAGCTTGTTCTGCACGGTCTTTTGCCAAACTTTCAGCGGAATCGTGAATTGCTCTTCGCTGTAACCAGGAACTTCCCAAACCGGGCGATGAATGTACTCAAGTGGTCTCCAGTAGCGGAAGCCGGCTTCGCTATCTGGAGCAAAGTTGCCTTCAAACACCCACGCAGGATTTGGCCACGATACGCGCTCTTGCAAACCAAAGCCGGATTGGCGACCCACCGTCGAGTTAAATACCAAGTGAGGCACGCCGATCGATTGAATTTCTTTGATCGTCCAAGAGTGGTGATTCACTTCCGTCGTACGAATCAAACCACCCGAGTGAATCGTGTCACGGCTGATACCAACAGGGTAGGTATCGTTCGGAAGAGAGTGTGTGCTCACGGTATTAAAAACATACACCAAGAAATTTTTCAGACGGCGATACTCGTCCGTGTACTTGTCAAAGCGGCTCATCTTGTTGGTGATGCGTCTATCGGCGTGAGTTGTTGGATCCTGGAATTCAAAAGGCAATTTATTTTCAAACGAGTAAATCAAACGCATGGAATAGACTGTATCCGCACAGTCCGCACGAATGCCGTAGTAAGGATTTTTTTGTCCATTCGGAAGATCCGTGCGTGCGAAGAAATCCGCGGTCCAATTTTTTGCGACCCACTCGGCGTATCCTTGTTCCCATTTTTCATCCCAAGTATTCACGGCTGTCCACACGTCCGCATGGGCCGTCGACGCAAACCAGGTGAGTGAGATCAATCCAGTACAGAGCAAGTTAGCGAATTTCATAATGTCTCCCTTAGAGGAACATGTATTTAATAATTGTCGCCGTTGTTGTCCACCGGGATTTGGCTTGAGTACGCTTTGAGTCTTAACTAAGAAAATCGCTCGAGTTTGAGACTTCGAGAATTCTTAGGTCCTGACCGTTAAAAAACCGTAAAGAAAAAACCAGTTTTCAACGATAATACCTTCATGTGGACTAAAGCGGGCTTCGTTTTACTTTTCATCTTGTGCCTTATTCTCCAATTTCTCTATTGGAGCTAAAGCTTTCAAATACCGGGACAATTTCATATATAACAAGCCCTGTGCCACACAGAGTGGGAGCTAGGTCTTCGGAGCTCCCTCACCAGTCCAGACTGTGTGTTATTAGGCGCATTTACGCTCCTCACTGTTCATAAAGTAATCACCTAAAGGCAAGTGTTCCGAAAGGGCTAGGTCGTGTCCAATTTTGATACACTCCCTACGGGGCGTCTTTCATAATCAAACATATGGGAGTGATAGTGAACTTGCGAAGTGCCCTCATCATCTTTGCTTCTTCTTTGTGCATACTTTTGCTGTATCTCAACCGACCAGCGCGGCTGATTTTCGATGAGCAGTTTTATATTCCAGCCGCTCGCGAGTTCATGGCATCGTCTCGGGACCCTAACTATCAGCATCCACCACTTGCGAAAGAAATTATCGGTGTTAGCACAGCTCTTTTTGGTGACGATCCGTGGGGCTGGCGCCTTGCCAGTTGTATTTTGGGAGCGTTGGCGCTGGTCGCGTTGTTTTCAATTCTGCGCTTATTTTTGAATCCGTTTTACTCGGGCGTGGCTTTGGTTTTAGTGTTTACCAACGGACTTTTTTTTTCGCTTTCACGCTTGGGTCTTTTAGAGATTTTCAGTCTGAGTTTTACCTTGATGGGCCTCGCTGTTTTGTTGAAGCAGCTCTATGGTCCCGAGCAGAAAAAGCTCTGGACTCTTTGGTTGCCTGGAATGCTTTTTGGTTTCGCTGTTTGCACGAAATGGTCTGCACTCGTACCGCTCGCAGTATGCGGAGTAGGTGGCTTGCTCATGCGAAAGTTTTCTCTCAAGCAGTGGGGCGTGTTTGCAGCAAGCTGCTTAGTTTTTTATCTTTTGCCGTTTTTACTTTTAGATATGCAAGGTTATTCGCTCTGGGATCTTCACAAGGGGATGTGGGCGTTTCACTATCCTGAAGTTTATCAAGAGGGCATTATGGCCAACACCTCTCCGTGGTGGGAGTGGGCCTTTCGTATTCAACCGATGTGGTTCGCTGTTTTGCCGAATGACTTCGGTGAGCCTGGTCAGTTTTTAAGTGTGATGATTTTTGGAAATCCTTTTGTGATTTGGGCCGGGTGGTTGGGCTTAGCGTGGTGCCTGAAATCGCGCGAAAGTTTCCCTCGCTGGATTGTAGCACTGGCCCTCGCGCCGTTTTTGGTGTGGGCCGTGGCGCAGAGACCAGTGACTTATTATTACTATTTTTTGACGACATCCGTGTTTCTCGCGCTAGCTTTGGTTTTTGCAGTAGCACGCATGACGGAGCAGGGGATTTTTGCGCAGAAAAAAGCCCAGAGGTTTTTACTCATCTGGGCTGCACTTTCGGTTATTTTCTTCTTCTATCACTGGCCCTTGATGACCGGATTAGAGATGTCTGCTGCGAATTTCCAGAAGTGGTATCCGCACATTCGCGGCTACCAATAAGCGCCGCGGTATTCTTATTACATCTGACGCTGACGTTTTTCCACCGCAAGTGCGGCTTCGCGCACAGCTTCGCTCAGGGTCGGGTGAGCGTGGAAGGATCTTGCGAGATCTTCGCTGCTGCCGCCGAACTCCATACAGACCACGACTTCGTGGATGAGTTCTGAAACGCCCGGGCCCACTAAATGCGCGCCGAGGATTTTATCGGTGCGCTTGTCGGCGATGATTTTTACGAAGCCTTCGGTGAAACCTTTCGCGCGCGCGCGGCCGTTGGCCAAGAACGGGAATTTACCCACGCTGATCTCGATGCCTTGAGCTTTCGCTTGCTCTTCGGTGATGCCGACAGAAGCGATTTCAGGATGAGTGTAGATGATGCCTGGAACAGTGTCGTAGTTCACGTGACCTGCATGACCTGAAAGCATTTCTGCAAGAGCGACACCTTCTTCTTCCGCTTTGTGTGCGAGCATGGGGCCCGCAACAACGTCGCCGATCGCGTAAATGCCAGGAATATTTGTTTGATAATGTTTGTCGATAACGATGCGGCCTTGTGGGTCTTTTTGAATGCCCACTTCTTCGCAGCCCAAGCCTGCTGAGAAAGCTTTGCGGCCTGTGGAAACAAGAACTACGTCTGCAGTCATTGTTTGTGATTTTCCGTCGCTGAGTGCTTCGTAAGTGATCTCAACACCTTTGCCTGCGGGTTTTGAGCCTGTCACTTTGGTGGAAAGCAAGAACTTCACTCCGGCTTTCTCCATGTTTTTCTTGAGCACGTTCATGCAATCTTGGTCCATCGCACCACCGAGGCGGTCCGCGTACTCGATCACTGTGACTTCAGAACCCAAGCGCTGCCATACGGAGCCGAGCTCCAGGCCAATCACACCGCCGCCTACAACGATCATTGTTTTCGGCACTTCACTGAGCGCGAGCGCGCCGGTGTTAGAAACGATTTTCTTTTCGTCGAATTTGAGGAATGGCAATTCAACCGGCACGGAACCTGTCGCAATCATAATGCTCTTTGTGGTCAAAACTTGTTTTGTACCATCAGCCGCTGTCACTTCGACAGAGCCGGCTTTCAGAATTTTGCCGAAGCCTTGGAACGAAGTGATTTTATTTTTCTTGAACAAGAAAGTAATTCCTTCGGTATTTTGCTTCACCACTTTGTCTTTACGAGCCATCATCGTCGGTAGATCGAGTTCGACTTTGCCGACCTTGATACCATGACTGCTGAAATCATGTTGAGCAGCTTCGTAGTGCTCGGAACTTTCGAGCAAAGCCTTTGAAGGAATACAGCCGACGTTCAAGCAGGTACCGCCGAAAGTTTTGTCTTTCTCAATCACCGCTGTTTTGAGTCCGAGTTGGGCTGCGCGGATCGCGCCGACATAGCCTCCAGGACCAGAGCCGATAATGATGAGATCAAATTGAGTGGATTCAGACATAACAAGTTCCTTAATAGGGGTGGATATTACCTTTCCGGTATACGCTATTTGCACCCCTTTGGCACGCGGGAAGCTTCGCATTACGGACTTGAGTTGGCCGAGTCGTGAGCCGAACGAGACCTAGGCCCCCTCTCAAATCCTGTTCCCAAGACCATAGGCTCTTGTTAAACTTTGAAGTGTGCAAAAACTGATTTCCTACAATGCAAATTCCAACGACACCTTCGCTCTTTCTGGCGAACTTCAAGTGCAAAACTCTGAGCTTGTACTCGAGTTTTGGCTCAAAGATCCGCAAAGCCTGTTCGCAGTGCCTAAAACCGCAGCGGCGTGGACAGAGGGCGAAGTCGCTCGCCAAGACGGACTTTGGCAAGCGACGTGTTTTGAGGCTTTTTTGCAACCCTGGGGGGGCGCTGGTTACTACGAGTTCAATTTTGCTCTGACGCAGGCTTGGAACGTTTATCAGTTTACTGGTTATCGTGAGCCTCAGCCGCCAAAGGCCACAACGGATTTTGTTTTGAAGGCGATGAGCTGGGATCCAGCGCAAAAACATCTTCGCGTTCAGTTAGAAAACAAAACAAGCACAAGAAAATTTCGCGCAGGGCTCACGGCGATTCTGAAAGAAATAAATGGCGCTAAACACTACTATGCGCTGGCACACAAGGGCACGAAGCCGGATTTTCACGTCATCGAAAGCTTTATTCTGCAACGGGGTTCATAAAAATGAAAATGGGTTTGGAAGTCCTTCTCGAGGACAAAAAGTTAGTTCAATTATTGAAGAAAAAACGTGTGGCTTTGGTTTGTCACCCAGCCAGTGTCGATGCGAAACTTCGTCACAGTTTCGATGTCCTTCATCAGAAAATCGGTTTGGCATCGGCGTTTGGTCCTCAGCACGGAGTCAAAGGTGAAAAGCAAGACAACATGATCGAGAGTGATGACTTTCTTCATCCCGAATACAAGATTCCGATTTTCTCTCTGTACGGAAAAGTGCGCACACCGACGCGTGAGATGATGGAGACCTTCGATGTTGTTCTATTTGATTTGCAAGATTTAGGTTGCCGTATCTATACGTTCATCACGACCTTGCTGTACGCGATGCAAGAGTGTGCGAAATACAAAAAGCAAATCATTGTTTTGGATCGCCCGAATCCTGCCGGTCGTGATATCGAGGGATACTCACTGCGTCCGGGATGGGAGTCCTTCGTTGGTGCTGCGGAATTTCCGATGCGTCACGGACTCACGTGTGGAGAGATGGCACTTTACTACAAAGACCAATTCAAGCTCGATGTGGATTTAAAAATCATCAAGATGAAGGGGTACAACCCAGACAAGACTCCAGGCTTTGGTTGGCCGATGGATCGCTCGTGGGTGAATCCGTCGCCGAATGCGCCGACCCTCAATATGGCCCGCGCCTATCCAGGAACTGTGATGATCGAAGGGACGACTTTGAGTGAAGGCCGCGGCACAACGCGCGCACTTGAACAAGTCGGCGCGAGTGATATCGATTACGCTGCCGTGATGAAGCTCATGCAGAAAAAAGCGCCGCAATGGTTGAAGGGTGTGGTTTTGCGCGAATGCTATTTTGAGCCCACGTTCCACAAACACGAAAAAAAACTTTGTCACGGCTTCATGTTTCATACCGACATCCCGGAATACAAACCGCGCCTCTTCAAACCGTATCGAATCATCGCATTGATGTTGCGGTGTATTCGCGAGCTTTATCCGAAATATAATCTCTACCGAGATTTCGCTTATGAATACACCGTCGGAAAATTGCCTTTTGACGTCATCAACGGCAGCACTGAACTGCGCGAGTGGATTGAGAATCCTAAGTCGACAGCAGCGGAACTCGAGAAAGCTCTTAAGAAAGACGAGCAGGCGTGGGCGAAGACCCGCAAGAAGTATTTGTTGTACTAGGAGGGATCCATGAAACCTTGGTTCTTGCTTTTATTTCTTCCTTTAGTGGCCTCGGCAGAAACACGCCAAGAAATGGACCAGCAAGAAAGAGATCACATGAGTCCCGTCATGCGTGGGCAAGTTCAAGGGACTCGAGCCGAAGAACGGGGCCCGGGTTTTTATGTGGGTTCTAGTAAGCAAACAAGCGGTCTCAGTTACAGCAACGACATTCGTTGGCTTTTCGGCTGCGGTGACATGACCATCGCGGGTGAGATTCCCGCAAAATTTAAAAACGTCACTTGGCGAATCAAAGGCAAAGCCCCCAGCACGAATATCTCTAAAGGCATCGTCCAGACCGATCAAGAGGGCGTTGCCTTCGTCCATATTCAGTCCAATTTAAAAGATCTTTCCAGTGTAATGTTTGAGCTCGAAATTGAAAATCAAACGCGAACCATGGTGACAGGCGAGGGGCCCTATAAATTTCAGGATCTCCCTTTGTCGGTTTGCAAGACTCCGAAATCCTAATTCCTGCAAGATAGCAAAGTGTCCTCGGCTCACGATCAGGAAATCCATTGTTTTTCTTATTAAAAGAGACGCCGCTTCATAGGCAACAAGCACATTATTTACTCAACATGAAATTTCACTAAAGGAGTTTATATATGCGTTCACCTATGCTAAGGAACCGTCGCGAGCTTTCTCCCTTTTCAGATCGCCGTGACTTTATGTCTCGCTTCAACGATTTCTTCAATGAATTAGACCGCGATGTTTTTGCGGGCCGTGGTCTCGAGAGACTCGAGAAAGATCTCGAGCGCGCCGATTTTTCTCCATCTGTCGACGTTGAGGAAAACGAGGACATGTTTTTGGTCTCTGCGGATGTTCCCGGAGTCAAAAAAGATGACATCAAAATCGATGTGAGTGGTAATTCGCTGCGCGTTTCCGGCGAACGCCGTCGCGAAGTGAAAGAAGAAGGCTACTATGAGAGATCTTCTGGCAGATTCTCTCGCTCCTTCACGCTGCCTGAAAACGTCGATGCGAACAAAATTGAAGCCCACTTTGAAGATGGCGTGCTCCGACTCGTTTTGCCAAAAACCGAAGTCAAAGGCGCGAAAGAAATCAAAGTCCAATCCGGAGAATCGCAAGGGCTGTTGGAGCGGTTCATGCGCAGGGAGAAGAACGTGAAAACGGAAGAAAAGAGCAGTGAAAAACACTGACTTCGCGGGGCCCTGAGGGGCCCCTTGTTTTAGGAGTCCCATGGAGCGTTTTCAAAATCGCAAAGAGGCCGGACTGCTTTTAGCAGAACAGCTTCTGCCTCTGCAAAAAGAACATCCACTCATCCTGGCCATTCCGCGAGGGGGAGTGCCCGTAGCCGTCGAGGTGGCTCGTCGACTGGGGGCGGAGATGGATATTCTGATTGTCAAAAAGATCGGGGCTCCTGCGAATCCAGAGCTTGCGATCGGGGCGATTTGCGAAGACGGTCGGCCGTGGTTTAACAGTCGTGTCGTGAGTCTGCTCGGGATTAAAACGGCCAGTTTGAAAGCTCTTGCCGACGAGAAAAGCGAAGAGGTCCGCGTTCAGGCGCGGCGCTTGCGTGGCTCGCGTTCTCCGCTTTCGGTGGCGGGGCGTACAGTGATTTTGATTGATGACGGAATCGCGACGGGGGCGACTTTACTTGCTGCGATCTATCTGTTGCGGGCGCAAAGTCCCGACAAGATTCTCGTCGCTGCTCCGGTGGCTCCGGCTTCCAGTCTCGAGGAGCTGGAAAAGGCCGCTGACGGGGTTGTGTGCCTGAAAACTCCGTTTCATTTCTATGCTGTCGGTGATTGGTACGTGGAATTTCCGCAGGTACCAGACACCGAAGTCCTCAAGCTTTTGCAACAAACTCATCCGACCGAGCTTCATCCTTAGGCTCCGCATTTTTCTGCGATCGCAGCGCGAATCGCTTTCAGCTTCAGAGAAGGATTTTTGATATCCCAAGTCCATCGGAAGTCACGGCAATCTTGCCAACCTGGGAATACCATCACGCCAAAGTGTTCATTGCCGTCATCCTTTTGCAGGCGCTTATAGACGATGTCTTCAATCGGGGCATAGGCCGCGACCGGCAAAAGATGACGAGAGATCAAGTCGATTGCCACTTCCACGCTGGTCACGAAACCCACCTGGCCTGGCAGAGTCGGGTGCTGCGAATCCGCGAGTCTTGAGTAAGCTTCACGAATATAAGTGACCGATGGAATTTTTGGGAATTCCTTATCCATTTGATTGTAGACAACGGTGTCGAATTGACCGTTGTCGCCGAAGTTGATCACCATTTCCGGATTCTTTTCCGCCAGCAATTGGCGAATGACTTTTTGCTTGAGTTGCGGATCTTGCTTGATGCCCGGGTTCATGTGCAATTCTGTGACGGGGAATTTGTTCTCTTTCAAAAAGTCGAGGTGTTGCTTACCCATGATCATTTTCGGCGCGAGGCTCACGTAATGGAATTCAATATCGTTGTGAGCTGCTCGCAAGGAGCGGTAGAGCTTCGACATTCCGGCAAAGCGGCTGTGCTCATCCAGCGACGAGACCGTTGCGCGGGTTTTTGAAAGGATGTGGGAAACTTTGAGGGTGTCATCGATATCCGAGATCACCAAAACTTTCGCTTGTGCGGCCACGGCCATCATCAAGCCTGCCAGGAACACCACATACTTTTTCATAAATCCTCCGGTCCTCAAATTGACAAAATATTAGACAGCGGCTGCCGTAACGGGGACCTTGCAATCCTCATAACAGTTTATAGGCGCGCACTCTATGCGGACTCTTGTAAAAGCAAGCACCGGGCCAAAGCGCTTCGTTCTTGCCTTCGCCGCCGGGACAAGCCATAAAAAGCCATGCCCTTTGTTATAAATCTGATTATTTCAGCCAGTGTAATTAGCTTGTGTGTGTGGCTCTCGAACCGCTCTCCGAGCCTCGCCGGATTTATTATCTCACTGCCGATTTCAACGTTGTTGGTCTTAGCCCTGAATCAAATCAACACCGGCGACAGCGGCAACGGCGTCGCTCTTGCAAAGAGCGTCTTCATCGCCGTCCCAGCTTCGTTAGTCTTCTTCATTCCATTTTTACTCTCAGAAAAACTAAAGCTCTCATTCTGGGTCTGCTACGGCACAGGCGTCGCACTTCTCGGTGTCGCCTACTTCATCCACAAATATCTCTTCGATTTAATCTCGAAATAGGTATGGCCTTCCTTTTTTACCAATCCGAACTTGCGCCACCACCGCCGGAACTGCCGCCTCCGCTAAAAGAGTCCGAGCTGGAGTCGCCTCCTGAAGAGAAGGATCCGCCAGTCGAGAAATCGGAGATCGCGACGTTGTCTGAAAGGAATTCGTTCTCAAGAGTCGAAGACCACGCCAGATAGGCTGCGTAAAAGTTCGGATTTTTATTTGAAAGAAAGAAGCGATGCTTGAGAAGGTATTGGTTCATTGTGCGAGTGGCCATTCTGCGAGCGATCACAGTGGTTGCTAGGAGAATTATAAACGTGATCCAACTTACAGTATTCCAGCAGGAAATTGCCGTAAATAAAACTATCAAAATAAGCGCCACGGTTTTCAATACAATCATAGATTGCCAACGTGTAACATAGCTACTTAAAGCGGCTCTCTCTTGAATATGCTCTGAAAGGCGCGGGAACGCGAAGTTGTCGAAATTCTCTGTACGACTTTTTTCGATGAGATATAAAGGCACGTTGGCGAGCCAAAAAATAACCACCATCACAATCAGATAAAGAAGCGATTCTTGCGGATTCGATTTTGAGTGTACACTTTGATTTGCCGGTGAAGCTTGAACTTCGAGATTCATTTCTTTAATTTTCCGAGTCACCTCGAGAATTCCCATTGTGAACTGATTTTGTTTTAAATACGGTTGTAAAACATCATCCAAAAGCTGCTTGGCACGAATGTCCGGCAATGCACCTTCAAGGCCATAGCCAACTTCCAAGCGCATCTTATGTTCGGTGGGCGCAAGTAATAGAAGAAGTCCATTGTCTTTGCCTTTTTGGCCAATTTCATAGCGCTTGAAATTATCGACGGCTACTTGCTCCACAGTGGAACCATTCAAGCTTGGGACTGTCAATATGACCATCCAAACATCTTTCGCCGTACGAAGCTGCTCTAAGCTCATAACAATTTGCTGACGCTCTTGGGGAGTGAGGATGCCAGCTTGATCGACTACCGGAGAAGTGAGCGACTCGGCAAAGCTAAGAAGACTGAAAACAAGTGAGAATATAAAAAGACTTAAACGAAGGTTTTGCATGAGGCTCCCTAATACAGGTTTAGTTTATCTGTTCTCTTCTTAAAGAGATTCTAGAGCAGCGAGCTTGCGTACAAATCTAGACGAAGGTTCAATGAATCCGAGTCACTAAAAATATGACTGTAACGACGAGTGCGATAATCAAAACGACACTAATCCCTAAGATCGCCGATTGTTTGGTGGGGTCGTTGTCTGGAATCGGATCATCTATAACTGGAATCTTGTGAACGTTCAGAGTTTCAGCGAGTTTCTGCAGATCGTTCTCGTTCCCGTTAATTGTAAATTCTCGTAATTTTACCTCTTCATATTTTCCTTGGTAGGTCACCGGAGAGGCTTCAGTAAGAAAAAAGCCAAAAGAGTGGGGAGAGTGTTTTACAACTTTCTCTAAGTATTCGAAGGGGAAGGGCGTAGAAAAATTGAGAGCGTGATTTCTCCACTTCAAGATGTGAGTATCTGTGTACTGCAACACAGGTTTTTTAAAGAAGAGGTAGGCAACCATCGAATACCACATACTAATACCTAAAAAGAGACTGGAATATGTGTGAAAGTAAGATCCGGAATTAAAAGTCAAATAGGCCGTGAAGCAGAAGTAGGCGAGCATGCAAGTGCCAAGGAAAAAGCAGGCCCAATGATACCAACGTAAGTGGTTCGGTTTTGAAAAGACAGTTTGAGGGGGCTTTGCGGCGTCCATGGGACGAACTTACACCCAACAAAAACTCCGCGGCTACCAATAAACTCTGCATCAAAAAACAAAAGCCCGGTTCATCACCGGGCTTTTTGCTGCGCATCCGAAAAAGGTAGGCCGTACCTTCTAGATTTCGAGTAACAAACGTTCTGGGTCTTCTACGCCTTCTTTGATTTTTACTAGGAAGCTGACGGCTTCTTTGCCGTCGATGATTCTGTGGTCGTACGTGAGGGCCACGTACATCATCGGGCGGACTTCGACTTTGCCGTTGATTGCAACCGGGCGGTCTTGGATTTTGTGCAGGCCCAAGATTGCGCTCTGAGGAGCGTTCAAAATCGGAGTCGACATCAATGAACCGAACACGCCGCCGTTGGTGATGGAGAAGGTGCCGCCGCTCAAATCGTCGATGGAAATTTTGCCATCACGACCTTTACCAGCGAGGTCGCGGATTGCGAGCTCTACGCCCGCGAGTGAAAGATTATCAGCGTCCTTGATGTTTGGAACCATCAAGCCTTTTTCCGTCGATACGGCGATACCGATGTTGTAGTAGTTGTGGAATTCGATATCGTTGCCGACGATCCATGCGTTCACCGCAGGGAATTCTTTGAGTGCTTCGACAGCAGCTTTCACGAAGAAACCGTTGAAGCCCAAGTTCACGCCATATTTTTCTTTGAACTTGTCTTTGTATTTTGTGCGAAGCTCAGTCGCCTTTGACATGTCGATTTCGTTGAAAGTCGTCAGCAACGCGGCTGTGTGCTGAGCCTGAACGAGCTTTTCAGCAATACGCTTACGAATCGTCGTCATTGGAACTAATTTTTTGTCGCCTTGCTTAGAAGGACCGCGCGGAGTTGGCACTACTGTTGGCGTCGCAGGAGCTTTCGCCTCTTTCGTCGCAGGAGTTGGTGCTGCTGCCGGAGCCGCGCTCACTCCTGGGCTTGCAAAGAGCACATCGCCTTTTGTGAGGCGGCCGTCTTTACCAGTGCCCGCGATGGTTGCAGGGTCCAAGCCTTTTTCAGTCACGATTCTGTTCACAGCAGGGGACAAGTGCTGAGATGTCGCGCCCGCAGGAGCTTGTGGAGTCGCCGTCGGTGTTGTTGGTGGCGGAGGTGTCGCTGGCTTATCGAAAGCCGCTGCCGCTGCAGAAGCCGCGGCACTTACGTTCGCACTTGCTGTCGGTTTGCCATCGGTATCGATGTAACCAACGGTGGCGCCGATCTTTACGGTTTGACCCGCTGGAGTCGCGATGTGCAAAACACCGTCGTTTTCGGCAACAACTTCGACGCTGGCCTTGTCGGTTTCAATCATCATCAAGATTTCATTGCGCTTGACGAATTCGCCGTCTTTTTTGGTCCAGCTGCCGATCGTGGCTTCGCTGATAGACTCACCAACTGTGGGAATTTTTAAATCGATTTTCATTGTTGTTACCCCTTAAAGCATCCTTGAATAATTTCGTTTTGTTCTACTTGGTGTCTGTAAACGGATCCGGTCGCCGGAGACGAACGCTCTGGACGGCCCACGTATTTGAAATCCACTGTCAGACCTTCTTGAGCCATGACCTCGAAGAATTTGAAGTACACATTCTGGTAAGAGCCCATGTTTTTCGGTTCCTCTTGAGCCCAGATCAGTGTGCCCAGCTTCGGATAAGACTTCAGCACTTCCGCCACTTGTTTCGCTGGGAACGGGTAGACCTGTTCCAAACGAACCAAGGCGACATTGTCTTTCTTGTTCTTTTCACGTTCTTCTAAAAGATCATAATAAAGCTTACCGCTGACAAACACCGCCGTGTCTACTTTCGACTTATCGATTGTGTCAGGAATCACTTCCTGGAATTGGCCATTTGCCAGGTCTTCCAAAGTGGAAACCGCTTTTGGATAGCGGAGCAGCTTCTTCGGACTCATCACAATCAACGGCTTACGGAAGTCGCGTTTGATTTGACGGCGAAGCGCATGGAAAATTTGCGCTGGAGTCGTCAAGTTCACAACTTGCATATTGTTCTGAGCGCAGAGCTGCAGGAATCTCTCCATACGAGCCGAACTGTGCTCAGGACCTTGACCCTCGTAACCGTGTGGAAGTAACAGAACCAATCCGCACATTTGTTGCCACTTCGATTCGCCGGAGGTCAAGAATTGGTCGATGATGATTTGGGCCCCATTGGCGAAGTCACCGAACTGAGCTTCCCACAAAGTGAGGAACGTAGGATCGCAAATCGCATTGCCATACTCGTAACCGAGAACCGCATACTCCGACAAGATGGAGTCATAAACACAGAATTCGACCTTGTCGCCGTTGATTTGATCCAAAGCGAAGTAAGCCTCATTGGTTTTCACATCATACAAGGCCGCATGACGGTGAGTGAACGTACCACGCACACAGTCCTGACCTGTCAAACGCACCGAAGTGCCTTCGCTCAAGAGAGAACCGTAAGCGAGCAATTCGCCCATGCCCCAATCGATTGGCTCCTTACCGGCAGCCATGTTCTTACGCGACTCTAAAAGCTTGATCAGCTTTGGATGGGGCGTGAAGGTCGCAGGATATTCACCGAGCTTCGTTCCGACATCTTTCAAAACTTTGATGTCAATCTTGGTGTTTACTGGCTTCAACATATCATCGCCGCCGCCTTTGCGGAAACCTTTCCAGAATCCGTCGAACTTAAACGGCTGGATTTTTGGCGGCGTCTTTTTCGTTTCTTCGTAAACTTTTTGAAGAGCATCCAAGCGCTCTTGGAAAGAGTCATCGTAGTATTTCTGATCAATCACACTTTCACGGATCAATTGTTTGCCGTAGATCTCGCGCAAGGTTGGATGCTTCTTGATGATATCGTACATGAGCGGTTGAGTGAACGCAGGTTCGTCGCCCTCATTGTGACCGAAGCGGCGATAGCAGATCATGTTGACCACGATGTCGCGACCGCTTTCTTGGCGGAAGCGAAGCGCGATGTCCATCGCCCGCACGCAAGACTCGGTATCGTCCCCATTCACGTGAATCACCGGGGTTGCCAAAACTTTTGCTGTATCCGAAGCGTAGTGCGAAGAGCGGCCGTTTTCTGGATTGGTTGTAAAGCCTACTTGGTTATCGACCACGATGTGGATCGTACCGCCAACAGTATAACCCTTCACTTGCGACATTTGGAAAGTCTCAAGGTTCACGCCTTGAGAAGAGAATGCCGCATCTCCGTGAATCAAAACAGGGATCACCGTTTTGCGCTCTTTCGTGTCCTTGCGACGGCGTTGTGCCGCGCGCGCCATTCCCAAGACAACGGGATTCACCGCTTCTAAGTGAGAAGGGTTGAACGCCAAAGTCACTTGGCATTTTCCATTCGGAGTGTCTTTCTGAGAAACGTAACCCAAGTGGTACTTCACGTCGCCATCGAAATCTTCGATGGCGACGGCGAGTTCCGTTGGGCCGTTGAAATCTGCGAAAATATATTCCGTTGCTTTACCCATGAAGTTTGCAAGCACGTTCACGCGACCACGATGGGCCATACCGATCATCACTTCTTGTACTTTCAAACCGGTTCCACGTTGAACCAAAGTCTCGAGCATCGGCATCATGCCGTCCGCACCTTCGATCGAGAAGCGCTTTGTGCCGACGTAACGAGTGTGAATGAATTTTTCCAAAGACTCCGTACGGTTTAAAGAAACGAAAGTCGCTTTCTTCTCATCGTTGGTGAGTTTGAAATTCGAAGCTTCGAATTCTTTGATGAACCAGTTGCGCACTTCGGGCAGAGCTTCCGCCACTTGCACGCTGATCTTGCCGCAGTAGCAAGCGCGGAGGTGAGCGATGATCTCGCGCAAAGACGCGTTCGGCTTGCCGATGATCTTACCGATTTGAAATTTCTGTTCCAGGTCTTTGTCAGAGAGATTGAAGCGAGTCAACGCGAGCTGATCCGAAGGCGAAGGTGTATTCGTGAGCGGATCGAGCTGGGCCTCGAAGTGACCGTAGTTACGGTAAGCGGTGATCAAGTGATAGACATCGAGCTCTTTCTCAGAAAGACCGAGGCTGCCCTCTTGACCGAACTCCAAACCTTGAAAGAAGTATTGCCAGTCTTGGCCGACACTTTCAGGGTTGGTTTTGAACTGTTTGTAGAGATCTTCAATGATTTCTAAATTAGCGCGACTTGCAAGGTTCACGGCGGTTCCTTTGTTTGACAGATTTGTGCCCTCTGTTTTTTCAAAATCTAGAGTCTTCGTCACGGACTAATGCGTGGCAAAAAGCAAAGCTTTTGATGAACAGAAGTCGCCCTTATGGTACTCCTTTTTTCAGTCAAAAGTGAGAGGCAAAGTTTGCCTAAACTTTTGGCCCTTTTCTAGAGAGATAGAGACATACAGGGAGACAGAGAATGTACAAACTGGTGCTTATTCGCCACGGTGAGAGCCAATGGAACCAAGAAAATCGCTTTACGGGTTGGCAGGACGTTGATCTTTCTGAGAAAGGTCGAGCTGAAGCTCTAAAAGGGGGCAATGCTCTGAAGGAGCGCGGCTTCAAATTCGATGTGGCTTACACGAGTGTGCTGAAACGGGCCATTCACACCCTGGATTATGTTCTCAATCAGGTCGACCAGGTGTGGCTTCCTGTGCACAAAGAATGGCGCCTCAACGAGCGTCACTACGGGGCGTTGCAGGGCCTAAACAAAGCAGAAACGGCTGCGAAGCATGGTGAAGAGCAAGTGAAGATCTGGCGTCGCAGCTACGACACGCCACCGCCGCCGATGGATATCAATGACCCTCGCCATCCCTCGAAGGATCCGCGCTATAAAGGTGTGCCTGCGAATGAATTGCCGAGCGGGGAGTCTTTGAAAGACACCGTCGCCCGCTTCTTGCCTGTGTGGAAAAACACCATTGCTCCGGAAATCAAAGCCGGCAAAAAAGTTTTGATCGTGGCGCACGGAAACTCCCTGCGTGCACTCATGCAGCATTTAGAAAACATGACCCCCGATGAAATCATGGGCGTGAATATGCCAACCGGCATCCCAATGGTTTACGAACTCGACAAAGACTTTAAAGTTTTGAAGAAAGAATTCGTCGGCGACCCAGAAGAGGTGAAGGCCGCGATGGAAGCCGTCGCGAACCAGGGGAAAGCGAAGTAGTTACGTGGCAGCAACCTTTGCCTCAGAAAAACAACGTCAGCTTTTTGCAGCGCTCGAAAATTGCGGTGATCTTGTATTCGCAGCGGGCCCGCGCGGTGCTGTTGCGAATCTGGTCGGTGTTTTCTATGTTCGCCCAAACCACCAAGGAGAAGATCAACTCAACGTCGGAGATGGAGTCCACCATGTCCACTTAGATTGGTCCCGCTTAGAACGCGTCGAAGCCAGCGAAGCGCACGGCGAAGGCGTACTGACGTTCTTCGATGGCGAAGAAAAGCTTTTTCGCTTCTACCGCATGGCGGGTCCTTGGCCGGCCAAGGTATTGGAAATGGCCGGCGAGTTAGTTCCGTAAGCCGAAAGTTTTTATTGCTCTTCGTGAGTTGTGGTTTCTACAGAGGAGTTGCAGATTTTCGAGCTCGTTGGTGCCTCCCAGTGCTACGGAAATCACATGATCTATTTCTAGCGCATGCTTTGAGCTGCATTTGGTTTTTGATTTATTATCTTTATGCTCACAACAAGAATTAGCTTTGGCCCAAACTTTTCTTTGTGTCTCTATTGGAATATGGCTTCGCTGTGATTTTACCTTCGGCGCCGATGGCAGTGGTGCGTTGGAATTAGGGTCAGTCTTCGTTGTATCCTCTGATGTATTATTCATTGATTCAGATATTTCACCGACTAATAACTTTTCTAGGTCGCTTGATCCAGATTTGCATTTCTTAAGATCTTTTTCAACGAGACCTAATTTTTTCCTCTTTTGTTGTACGACTCTTTCTAACAGGAAATTTAAAATCGCACCGTCAGAGAAATCTGAAAGCTCATGGGCAAAGAGATCTTTAAACTCTTTCAAAAGTTCAGTTTGCTTATCATCTAGAAGCGCTTCAAATTTTGTGAAAGACACTAACTCATCACCAAAGACCGGCATTGAGGTTGTTACTTGAAATTTTTCTGCCATCAAAGCTGGCTGATTTGAAAAACGCACAAGATCTTTTTCAAGTTGTCTAGTGGATTTGTTTTCCAAGTGCTCGATGAGGTCTAACTTTTCTTCATGGTTGAGCTCATTCTCTGCAGATTTCTCCACTTTGAAAAAACTCTGAATCTTAGAAAGTTTAGTAATATTACCATGCGCTTAAGTAAGCGGCGATAACGAAGTCTTTGTCCGCATTTTCTCGAGTGAAAGTCCATCAAAACCCGTGTCAAACATTTTGTTTGGTATTTTGTTTGGTATTCTCAAAGATTCGTATGCCGGCCGCCGTCTCCAGAATTACGAGGGCAGTTCAGAAACGCGAGGTCCAGGAACTTAACGAGTTTCGCTCACTGGGCAGTGCTCATTCGGGCTACCAGGTCCTCGAAAGGGATCTGTTCAGGAATGGGCTCAATGAGGGCCTAAAGCCGAGGTTCGAAGAGCGCCAGGACCTTTTCCAAGACTTTGATCTTATGAACTCGGGCGAGGGAATTGCCGATCCGTTGGGTATGTCCAAGAATAATTTTTCTCACTTGCTCGTGGCGTCCGAAGAGTGTGTGGATCGCTATGTCACGACCCTGCGTGCACAGGTCGGCCCCTTTGCTGATCGTCACTTTTCTTTGCAGGAAACTTTGCAGATTCAGCAAAAGTCCATTCTTGCGGATCTGGTGCTGTATCCTTTGAATGCCCTGTGGTCGATTCCTTTTCTCACGTTTAAGAAGTCGTTAGAGGCTTTTGAGAAGGTCGGGTGGACTAAAGCCAACTTCATCCTGGAGTGGCTGCCTAGCGGGATTCGCACGCGCTATCAGAAAGAAATCGAGTCCATGATTCTCAATGAATTTATTCAGCCCTCCTTGTTGCTGACCGAGATTCGCAACAACCCCGCGCTGAAGTCCGCCCTCGGCTCTGAAGCGATTTTAAATTTGGAGTACCAAATAGAATCCCTCATCGAGCAGGAGGTGAAAAACTATTCATCATCGCAGGCGGTGGTTTCAGATCTCTTCGGCTCGCTCCTGACTTTGTTTGTCGGTCGTTTTTTCTTTCACAATGGCGGGCTTGGCATTTTGGATCTGGGTGATCAAATCGCACGAAAAATGGCTCACGATAATGCGGCATCCAATTTTTTCTTTGGCAAAAAACTGGGTTCTGCTTTCTATAATGTCTTTCCGGCGGAGCCAACGCGAGGCCAGGTATTTTTAGCGACCTTTGCCGTCGGTTTTTTTCTGACGGTTTTTAGCATTTTGGCCGGAACCTTGAGCGATCCCCTCAGAAAAAAGTTGGGCCTTCACCACAATAAACTCAATGGAATGGTCAACCACATCGAAGAAAAGCTTTATCTCATCTTCCGGAAAGAACTGAAGAAGTCCGTCAACCACAGCCCCGAGAAAAAATCTGTTATCTAGGCCCATCTCAATATGAGAATTCCCTCTGTACGGCGACCCGACGCGTGCAAAGTTCGTCGACACTCAAGCGCCCTACAAAAGAGGACAGTCTGCACGACAAAATTCCCATAAATACGCACTCAATCAGGAGCCGTCCTCGGTTATATTGAAAACACAGACAAGGGGGCCGACGTGAAATACATCCTATTTTTTGTGATGATCTTCGCCGCACTCACAACATATGCCGCCGATGATTTGGATTTGGAACTCACCCAGGCTGAGAATCATCCTTACCAGGTCGACGAGCTCGATGCCGCTTTCCAAGAAGATCAAGCGAAGGCTCCTGTCGCGAACACGACTAAATCCGACACGATGATGAAGATCGAAATGAATCAGGCTGAGCCATCGATTCTGACTCCGGATCAGACAATGACCGCAGCGGAAAAGTTCGCCATTGAAAAACAGAAGCGTCAAAAGGCCATTCTCAAAGAACTCAGCGAGGGCAGTGGCTTCGTCAAAACTTGTATCGCTCGTAATAATAAAAACTTTCGCGGCACGCACGTGACCCTGAGCTGGGTGATCTCTGGCATGGGTAAAGTGCAAGAGGCGAAGATCAAATCCACCGACATCGGGGACCTCGCGATTCGCGATTGTATTAAGCGTGCAGCGGCACACTTCGATTTTAGCGATGCCAGCGGTGATAAATTCAAGAGTTCGGTTGTGGAATACACCTTCCGTTTCAACAACAAGAACAACAAACCTCGCGCGCAAAATACGCTCGCTGATACCAAGTAAGATCTCTTCGCCAACAATTCGTCATCATTTCCTCCAAGTGCGGTGTTAAGCCGCACAGGACTTTCACGCAACTCCGAAGCGCTTTGACTTTGCATTGAGCCCCGCAAAAACTTGAGGGCAAAGTCGCAACTTTGGAGGATACGATGAAGTTAGGTCTTTTACTTTCAAGCCTGGTCGTTCTCTCTCTCTTGGGATGTACAAAAAAATCAGATGAAATCAAAATCGGTGTCTATGGTCCTTTCTCAGGTGGTTCGGCGCCGATGGGCTTGTCTATGCGTAACGGCGTGCAAATTGCCATTGACGAGATCGATGCCGCTGGTGGCATTCTTGGCAAAAAGGTCGTGATGGTAGATCGAGATGAC
>Ga0255338_1001134_pt1 | contig 56201 bp, 58 predicted proteins | sample MeOH1_35cm_T4_19_FD_203715 | JGI IMG/M metagenome (GOLD analysis project Ga0255338, IMG submission 203715) | Sandy soil microbial communities from University of British Columbia, Vancouver, Canada - MeOH1_35cm_T4_195 | ecosystem: Engineered > Artificial ecosystem > Sand microcosm > Unclassified ... | reverse complement strand
TTCGCGGGCGGGCAGCGCGCGCGTGCCCGCATTGTTTTTGCAGCCGTTGGTGGAGAATGCGGTCAAGCACGGCGTGGAGCCGAGTCCGACCGGAGCCGACGTGAAGGTCACCACCCAGCGCCGCGGCAGCACGGTGGTGATCCGGGTGACCAACACGGTGCCGGCCGGGCAGGGCCGGCGCGGGCATGGCGTGGCGCAGGAGAACGTGCGCGACCGGCTGCGCCTGCTGCACGACGTGCAGGCGCAGTTCCAGACGGCCCTCATCGACGGGCTGTACCAGGTGCGGATGGAGGTACCGGCATGAACGCCCGCCGGGCCGCGCAGAGGGCGAGCAACGGGCCGGCGCGCAAGGCGCGTGCCGGCCGCAGTGACGGAGAACGGCAATGGCACTGAAGATGCTGCTGGTCGATGACGAGCCGCTGGCGCGTTCGCGCCTGCGCACGCTGCTGGCGGAATGCAAGAGTCCGGCGGCCGAAGCCACGGCGGAAGCAGCCAACGCGGCCCAGGCCATGGAGCACCTGCGGCGCCAGCAGTTCGACGGCGTGCTGCTCGACATCCACATGCCCGGCGCCGACGGCCTGGCGCTGGCGCAGGTGCTGCGCACGCTGCCCGATTCGCCCGCCGTCGTCTTCGTGACCGCGTACGCGGAGCATGCCGTCACCGCGTTCGAGCTGGAGGCGGCGGACTACCTGACCAAGCCGGTGCGCCTGGAGCGGCTGGAAACGGCGCTGGCGAAGGTGGAGAAGGCCCGCCAGGGCCGCGGCGCGCCCGAGGCGGAGCAGGAGGTGCTGGTGATCCAGGACCGCGGCCGCACCGAGCGGGTGCCGGTGGCCGAAGTGCTTTATTTCAAGGCCGAACTCAAGTACATCACCGTGCGCACGGCTTCGCGCAGCTATATTCTGGATGGCTCGCTCAGCGACCTCGAGGAGCGCCACGGCTCGCAGTTCCTGCGCGTGCATCGCAACGCGCTGGTTTCGCGGCGCGCCGTGCGGGCGCTCGAAAAGCATTACGACGCGGAAGAGGGCGAAGGCTGGGCGGTGCGGCTGAACGGGGTCGACGAATCGCTCTCGGTCTCGCGCCGCCAGCTCAGCGCCGTGCGGGAGGCGCTGGCGGGCTAGTGTTGCGGCAGGGACAACAGGGGAGAACCGGGGACTCGCGGAGTTGAAACCACCTTGAGTTCCGAACCTTCCGAGGCCACGCCGCCTGCTGCTTCCGATCCGCCCCGGATCGAGGACCTGCCCCGCACGCCGGTCGATCCTCAAGCCCCGCCGCACGTGCTGCTGCACCTGCCCGCCGCCGCGCGCAGCGTGGCGATGGGCGTGCTGGTGGTGATCGCCGTGCTGGCCGTGCTGCGCTGGGCCAGCGGCTTTTTCATCCCGCTGATGCTGGGGCTGGTCTTCACCTATGCGCTGTCGCCGGTGGTGGACTGGCTGCAGCGCGCGCGCATCCCGCGCGCCGTCAGCGCCGCCGTGCTGATCCTCGGCATCCTGGGCGGCACCGGGGCGGCGGTGTATTCGTTCTCCGACGACGCCAACGACCTGATCGCCTCGCTGCCCGACGCGGCGCGCAAGCTGCGCGACGCGATGAACCGCAATCAGCAGCAGAAGACGAGCGACACCGCGCTGGAGACGGTGCAGAAGGCAGCGGCCGAATTGCAGAAGGCCGCCGAGGAAGCGGGTGCCGCCAGCACCACGCCGCCGCGGCGCGGGGTGGCGCGGGTGGTGGTGGAGAAGCCGCACTTCGACCTGCGCGACTACCTCTGGACCGGCACGCTGGGCCTGGCCAGCCTGCTCGGGCAGGTGGTGGTGGTCATGTTCCTCACCTACTTCCTGCTCATTTCCGGCGACACCTTCCGCCGCAAGCTGGTGAAGATCGCCGGTCCCGGGCTGGCGGAAAAGAAGCTCACGGTGCAGGCGCTCGACGAGATCAACGCGCAGATCCAGCGCTACCTGGTGGTGCAGCTGCTCGCCAGCGTGGGCGTGGGGCTGGCCACGGGCGTGTGCTTCGCCTGGGTGGGGCTCAAGCACGCCACCGTGTGGGGCATCGCGGCGGGGGTGCTGAACCTGGTGCCTTACGTGGGCAACGTCGCCGTCACGGCGGCGGCGGCGCTGGTGGCCTTCCTGCAGTTCGGCGAGGCGCGCATGGCGCTGGTGGTGGCGGGCAGCTCGCTGCTGATCAACACCATCGAGGGCTACCTGCTCGTGCCCTGGGCCACCAGCAAGGCTAGCAGCATGAACCCGGTGGCGGTGTTCATCGGCGTGCTCGCCTGGGGCTGGCTTTGGGGCGTCTGGGGGCTGCTGCTGGGGATCCCGATCCTGATGGCCGTGAAGGCCGTGTGCGACCGGGTGGACCACCTCAAGCCGGTGGGCGAGCTGCTCGGAACCTGAATCTTCTCACCCTCCCCGTCCGGGGAGGGCAGGGTGGGGCGCCGGGCCCTTCAGCCCTCGCGCGCCAGCGCGTCGCGCACGCGCAGCAGGCGCTGTGTGGCCTCGTCGGCCACCGGCTGCACCTGCGGATTGCCGGTCATGCCCACCATGCCCTGCGGGTCGAGCAGGCCCACCCCGATGCGGCCGCCGTCCAGCTCGCGCACGGTGACGTTGCACGGCAGCAGCAGGCCGATCTCGGGCTCGGCCTGCAGCGCGCGGTGCGCCAGCGGCGGGTTGCAGGCGCCGAGGATGCGGTAGGCGGGCATCTCGACCCCCAGCTTGTCCTTCATCGCCTTCTGCACGTCGATGTCGCTCAGCACGCCGAAGCCCTCGGCCTTGAGCGCCGCGATCACTTTCTCGAGGGCGGCGGCGAAGGGGCCGCGGATCTGGGTGTGGTATCCGTACATGGAACTCTCCGGTTGGTGCGGGACTCGCCCGCGATGGAATGCTCAGGGGCCGTGGCGGTGCGCGGCCAGGCGCGGCTCGCGGTCCAGCAGGCGGTCGGTGGCCGCGGCGCCGACCCACATGGAGGCCAGCGCCAGCCAGGCGGTGAGCGAGAAGATGGCGCCGCCGCTCACGCCCGCGCCCACCGCGCAGCCGCCCGCCAGCATGGCACCGAATCCCATCGCGAGGGCGCCGGCGATGTAGCGGCGCATGCCGTAGCCGTCCTTGAAGCCCTCCAGCCGCAGCTGCCCGGCCAGCGCCGCGCCGAGGAAGGAGCCGGCGAACACGCCCGGCAGCAGCCCGAAGTCGAAGCCGGGCGCCGGCCCCGGCGTGGAGACGACGCGCATCAGCCATTCCGCCGAGGGGCCGCTGAAGGTGATGCCCTGCACCGGCACCACCTGGAAGGAGCTCGCGGCCACGCTGGCCGTGAAGGCCCAGCCCAGGGCCACCATGAGGCCGGCGCCGAGGCCGCCGATCCACTTCCAGCGCGCGCGCCCGCTGCGCACGGCGTACCAGAGCGCGGCCAGCAGCCAGAGCAGGCCGAAGCCGAGCCCGGCCCAGCGGCTGGCGTGCGCCACCGCGAGCAGGTCGCGGGCAGTGCCGCCTTCCACCGTCCACCAGCCGCTGATGGCCTGGCGCAGCGGCGCGAGCACGCCGCCGAGCGCCGCCTGCGCGGTGACGGCGAAGATCAGGCCGGACAGCAGCGCCCGCAGGTTGCCCGTGGCCGACAGCACCAGCAGGCGGCTGGCGCAGCCGCGCGCCATCACCATGCCGGCGCCGAACAGCAGCCCGCCGACGATGGCGCCCGACAGGCTGCCGCGGGCGGCGAGCTGGCGCGTGCCGCTCACGTCCACCGCGCCGGCCAGCAGCAGCGACTGCACGCCCACCACGGCGGCGGAGAAGGCGAGCAGCCACACGGCCAGCTTCTCGCCCGGCTCGCGGCGGGCGAACTCGATCACCGCGGCGCGCAGGCAGAAGCCCGAGCGCTGGGCGAAGAAGCCGAACGCGAGGCCGATGGCAGCGCCGCCGCCCGCCAGCAGCGGCTGTTCGCCGGCGTGTTCCAGCAGGGGCAACAGGTCCATCGCGGGCGAGGATTCCATGGATCGGTAAATAAGCTACTAATGATATTACCGAATTGGCACGGCGGCGCCGGGTGAGGTAAGTTCCGCGCGGCCGGCTGCTGCGCCGGTGTCCAGGAGAACCACGCATGTCCCGATTCGCGCGGCTGCTCGCCGCCTTTGCCGCGCTCTGCCTGCTGGCGCTGCCGGCGCTCGCCGAGGGTGTCGTCTACCACGTCGACGACGCCGAGGCGCAGGCCACCAAGGCCCTGCGCAACATCCGCAACCACCTCGACGTGGCGCCGGAGACGAAGATCGTCGTCGTCGCCCACGCCGCCGGGGTGGACTTCCTGCTGGAAGGCGCGCGCGACCGGCGCAACCCCGACATCGACTACGCCGCGCTGGTGAGCGCGCTGAAGGCGCGCGGCGTGCGCTTCGAGGTCTGCGAGATCACGCTGCGCAACCGCAAGCTGCGGCAGGACCAGTTCATCCTCGACGCCGAATTCACCCCTTCCGGCGTGGTGCGCATCGGCCAGCTCCAGTCGCGCGACAAGTACGCCTACATCAAGCCTTGAAGGCCGCCGGCAAGCCCGGCCGTCCACAGTTGCTACCATCCGCATGAAGCGAACAATCAGGATCCAGCATGGCGAGGAGACAGGCCAGCAGCGAGGTCGAGTCGGACGAGGTCTTCGTCATGGCGGCCGAGATCTTCCGGGTGATGGCCGCGCCGATGCGGCTGAAGATCATCAGCCGCCTCTGCAACGGCGAGAAGAACGTCAGCCAGCTGCTGGAGGAGATCGAAACCACGCAGCCCAACATGTCCCAGCACCTCAACACGCTGTACCAGGCGGGGGTGATCGGGCGCCGGCGCGAAGGCGTGCAGATCTTCTACCGGATCGTCAACGACCGCGTGGTGACGCTGTGCCGCGCGGTGTGCATGCAGATCGCGATCGAGACCGACCTGAAGGGCTGAGCGCCGCGGCGCGCCGGCTGCGCGCCTGCGGGCAGGCCCTGCTGGCAGGGGCGATGGGCGTCGCGCTGGCGTTGCCCGCAGCGGCGCACGAGATGTCGGCGCACGAGATGTCGGCCCACGAGACGGTGGCTCAGGAGACCCCGGCACGCAGCGCCGTGCAGGAGACTGCGCCGCGCAAGGTCGCGCCGCAGCAGGTTTCGCGCTCCGCCTGGTTCGTGCAGGGCGAGACGGCGCTGGGCAGCCCCGCCAACCGCAACTTCATCTCCAACGCCGGCTTCGTGGTCACGCCGGCGGGCGTGGTGGTGATCGACGCGCTCGGCTCGCCCGCGCTCGCGCGCGAACTGCTGCAGGAGATCGCGCGCATCACGCCGCTGCCGGTGACGCACGTGATCCTCACGCATTATCACGCCGACCACGTCTACGGCCTGCAGGAGTTCCACCGCCGCGGCGCGCGCATCCTGGCCCAGCGCGGCGCGCTGGAGTACCTGCACTCGGAGACGGCGGCGGCGCGGCTGGCCGCCTCGCGCGTCGACCTGGCGCCGTGGATCGACGCGCAGACGCAGCTGGTGACGCCGGACGAATGGATCGACGCGGCGCGCGAGCTGGTCGTGGGCGGAACGCGCCTGCTGCTGCAGCCCGTGGGCCCCGCGCACACGCCCGAGGACCTGGTGGTGGTGCTGCCCGCCGAGCGCGTGCTGTTCGCCGGCGACATCGTGTTCCGCGGCCGCGTGCCCTTCGTCGGCCAGGCCGACAGCCGGCACTGGATCGCCTCGCTCGACATGCTGCTGCGCATCGATGCCGACACGGTGCTGCCCGGCCACGGTCCGCGCTCGGACTCCGCGCGCGCGGACCTGCAGCTCACGCGCGACTACCTGGCCTACCTGCGCGAGACCATGGGCGCCGCGGCGCGCGACATGGATCCCTTCGACGAGGCGTATGCGCGCACCGACTGGTCGCGCTTCGAGCACCTGCCGCTGTTCAAGGCGGCCAACCGGATGAACGCCTACAACACCTACCTGCTGATGGAACGGCAGCAGTGATCGGGGTTTGTCCTGATCGGAAAAGCACCGATCCGCTGCGTTGCGTCAATAAAATCAGCATAGACTTATATTAGTAGGCGGCGATTCAAGAACCGCGCCGCACGCAGCAGAGGAGTCCCCTTTTGATTTCGAACCGAGCATCCGGCCGGCTGGTCAAGGCGCCGGAGAACTTCATCGACGCCGCCGGCACGCGCCAGGTGTTCGCGCAGGCCAAGGAGGGCCGGCGCGACTTCCTGCGCAGCGCCTTCGCCGCCGCCGCGGCCGGCGTCGCGGCGGCCGGCGCCGGCGCGGCGGCCGCGGGCCCCGTGCCCGCCGACGGCGACCCGAACATCCTGGAGCTGCCGGAGCATTCGCGCGGCCTGGGCCAGCCCGTCGTCACCGACGGCTACGGCAAGCCCTCCAAGTACGAGCGCAACGTGCAGCGCCGCCAGAGCCCCGGGCTCACGCAGACGGCGCAGGCCTCCGTGTCCTTCGCGCCGCTGCAGTCGCTGTTCGGCATCGTCACGCCCAGCGGCCTGCACTTCGAGCGCCACCACCAGGGCTGGTGGGACGTCGACCCGAGCAAGCACCGCTTCATGGTCAACGGCCTGGTGAAGGCCCCCAAGGTGTTCACCCTCGACGAGATCATGCGGCTGCCGGCGGTGTCGCGCTTCCATTTCATCGAGTGCGGCGCCAACACCGGCATGGAGTGGGGCAACGTGGCCGTGCCCACCTGCCAGTACACGCACGGCATGCTCTCGTGCAGCGAGTTCACGGGCGTGCCCCTGATCGCGCTGCTGCAGCTGGCTGGCGCCGACCTGAAGAAGGGCCGCTTCGTGCTGGCCGAGGGAGCCGACGGCTCCTCGATGACGCGCACCATCCCCATGGAGCTGGTCGAGTCCGGCGAGGTGCTGGTGGCCTTCGGCCAGAACGGCGAGATGCTGCGGCCCGAGAACGGCTACCCGCTGCGCCTGGTGGTGCCGGGCGTGCAGGGCGTGAGCTGGGTGAAGTACCTGCGCCGCATCGAGGTGGGCGACCAGCCCTGGGCCACCAAGGACGAAACGGTGCACTACATCGACCTGATGCCCGATGGCCGGCACCGCCAGTACACCAGCATCCAGGAGTGCAAGAGCGTGGTCACCACGCCTTCGGGCGGCCAGGTGCTGCTGGACCAGGGCTTCTACAACATCACCGGGCTGGCCTGGTCCGGCCGCGGCAAGGTCAAGCGCGTGGACGTGTCGGTCGACGGCGGGCGCAACTGGCGCCAGGCGCGGCTGGAGACGCCGGTCCTGAGCAAGTGCCTCACGCGCTTCAACATCGACTGGGTGTGGAACGGCAAACCCACGATCGTGCAGAGCCGCGCCACCGACGAGACGGGCTACGTGCAGCCCAGCGCGCGCCAGCTGCGCGCGGTGCGCGGCACCCGCTCGATCTACCACAACAACGCAATCCAGTCCTGGCTGGTGCAGGAAAGCGGCGAGGTCAAGAATGTCCAGGTCTCGTAAGGCCCTCGCGGCGCTGCTGGCGGCCGGCGCGCTGGTGCTGCTGGCGCAGGGGCAATCGCACGCCGCGGGCTTTCCCGGCATCGGCCGCGACGCCACGCCGGCCGAAGTGGCGGCCTGGGACATCGACGTGCGGCCCGACTTCCAGGGCCTGCCCAAGGGCGCCGGTACGGTGGCCCGCGGCCAGGACGTATGGGAGGCGCGCTGCGCCAGCTGCCACGGCGTGTTCGGCGAATCGAACGAGGTGTTCAACCCGCTGGTGGGCGGCACCACCGACGAGGACATCCGCACCGGCCGGGTGGCCAGCCTGCGGCGCACCGACTATCCCGCGCGCACCACGCTGATGAAGGTGGCCACCGTCTCCACGCTGTGGGACTACATCAACCGCGCCATGCCCTGGAACCAGCCGAAGTCGCTGTCCGCCAACGACGTGTACGCGGTCACGGCCTACCTGCTGAACCTGGGCCGCATCGTGCCGGACGACTTCGAGCTGAGCGACCGCAACATCGCCCAGGTGCAGCAGCGCATGCCCAATCGCAACGGGCTCACCACGGCGCACGCGCTGTGGCCCGGCAAGGGGATCGCCGGCGCGGCCAGGCCCGACGTGCTGGCGCAGGCCTGCATGCGCGACTGCCCGGTGGAGGCCAAGGTCACGTCGACACTGCCGCCCTTTGCCCGCAACGCCCACGGCAACCTCGCCGAGCAGAACCGGCTGGTCGGCGCGCAGCGCGGCGCCGACACCACGCGGGCCGAAGGCGCGCCGCGCCTGCAGGTCGTGGGGTCCGCAGCCGCGGCCCCGGCTGCAGCGGCGGTTGCAGCCGCAACCCCTGTCGCTGCCGCGGAAGCGCCGCGCGCGGCGCGCATGCCCGCCGACCTGCTGCAGAAAAACAGCTGCACCGCCTGCCACGCGAGCGACCGCAAGGTCGTGGGCCCGAGCTGGGCGGACGTGGCGAAGAAGCACGCCGGCAAGGGCGACTACCTTGCCGGCCGCATCCGCAGCGGCGGCAGCGGCAACTGGGGCAGCGTCCCCATGCCGCCGCAATCCATCAGCACGGAGGAAGCCGGCCGCATCGCCGACTGGCTGGCCGCCGGCGCCGCACCCTGACCCCTTCCTCAACGATCAACCAGGAGAGCATGTCTCATGCAGACTCGACGTGAAGCCCTGAAGCAGTCCATGGCGGTGGCCGGGCTGCTCGCCGCCACCGGGCTGTTCCCGCAGCACGCGTTCGCGTTCAACAAGGCGGCGTTCGACGCCAAGAGCGTCGCCGACGCCGTCAAGGCCTACGGCGGCGGCGCCCCCGTGGAGAGCAAGGACGTGGCGCTGACCGCGCCCGACATCGCCGAGAACGGCGCCGTGGTGCCGATGGCCGCCGCCACCACGCTCGCGGGCGTGAAGCACCTGCTGGTGCTGGTGGAGAAGAACCCGAACGCCCTGGTGGCCAAGTTCGACGTGAGCGACGCGGTGGAGGCGAGCTTCTCCACCCGCGCCAAGATGGGGCAGACCTCCGACGTGTACGCCGTGGCGATCACCGCCGACGGCAAGGCCTTCTACACCAAGAAGGAAGTCAAGGTCACGCTGGGCGGCTGCGGCGGCTGAAGCCCCCGCCCGCCTTCGAACCCGCATAGCAAGAGGAGCACAAAGATCATGGCAGACCCGATGCGCATCCGCGCCCAGGCGTCCGGCGGCAATGCCGTCGTGCGCGTCCTCATGAGCCACGAGATGGAGACCGGCCAGCGCAAGGACAGCAGCGGCAAGGTCATCCCCGCCTGGCACATCACCGACGTCGTGGCCACCCACAACGGCAAGCAGGTGCTGGCCGCCGAATGGGGCCCCGCCGTCGCCAAGAACCCCTTCCTGCAGTTCACCATCAAGGGCGCCAAGGCCGGCGACAAGGTGGCGATCACCTGGAAGGACAACCGCGGCGACACGCGCACCGACGAAGCGACGGTCAGCTGACCGCACCCCACGGAGACCAAAACCCATGCGCAGCAAGCAATGGCTGGCCGCCTTCGCGCTCGCCGGCGTCGCCGCCGGTGCGGCGGCGCAGAAGAGCGCCTCGCAGGCGATCGACGAATACCGGGCGATGCTCGCCGACGGCAACCCGGCCGAACTCTTCGAGGCCAAGGGCGAAGACCTGTGGAAGAAAAAGCGCGGCCCGAAGAACGCCTCGCTTCAGGCCTGCGATCTCGGCAAGGGCCCGGGCGTCGTCAAGGGCGCTTTCGTGGAGCTGCCGCGCTACTTCGCGGACACCGGCCAGGTGCAGGACCTGGAGACGCGCCTGGTCACCTGCATGGAGCGCCTGCAGGGAATCGACGGCGCGCAGGTCCGCCAGACCGCATTCGGCAAGGGCGAGATGGCCAACGTGACGGCGCTGGCCACCTGGATCGCCGCGGAGTCCAAGGGCCTGGCCTTCAACCTGCCGCAGGCGCACCCGATGGAGCGCAGCTTCTACGAGGCCGGCAAGCGCCTGTTCTTCCTGCGCGGGGGCACGCACGACTTCTCCTGCGCCTCCTGCCACGGCGAGGACGGCAAGCGCATCCGCCTGCAGGACCTGCCCAACCTGACCAAGAACCCCGGCGACGGCATCGGCTTCGCGGCCTGGCCCGCCTACCGCGTCTCCAACGGCCAGATGTGGGGCATGCAATTGCGCCTGAACGACTGCCTGCGCCAGCAGCGCTTCCCCTACCCCGAGTTCGGCAGCGACGCGCTGGCCGCGATCTCCACCTATCTCGGCGTCAATGCCAAGGGCGCGAAGTCGGCGGCCCCGACGATCAAGCGCTGAGGAGTCCCCGATGAAGAAATCCACCACGCTGCTGCAGGCACTGGCCGTCGCCGCCCTGGCCGCAGGCTGCGCCTCGCCCACCGGCGGCGCCGACGCCGACGCGCTCGCCGACCGGATGGTGCGCAGCGCCTTCCGCACCCAGGGCATCGCCAAGGTCGAACGGGTCACGCAGATCGACGAAACGCTGCGCCTGTGCAGCGCCGCCGACGCCGCCGGCCAGCCGCTCGCGCCCGCCGTGGCCAGGCGCATCGAGCAGGCCAACCTGAAGACGGTGAAGTGGCCGAGCGACGGCCGCTTCCTCGGCGACTGGAAGAAGGGCGAGCAGATCGCGCAGAGCGGCCGCGGCCAGACCTGGACCGACAAGGCCGACCAGGCCAACGGCGGCAACTGCTACAACTGCCACCAGATCGCCAAGGAGGAGATCTCCTTCGGCACCATCGGCCCGAGCCTGTACAACTACGGCAAGCTGCGCGGCGTGAGCGACCCGGCGAGCGCCGCCGCGCGCCCGATGGTGGAATACACCTGGGGCAAGATCTGGAACGCCAAGGCCTACAACGCCTGCTCCAACATGCCGCGCTCCGGCCACATGGGCAACCTCACCGAGGAACAGGTCCGCCACATCATGGCGCTGCTGCTGGATCCGGCCTCGCCCGTCAATCGCTGATGTCCGCGATGAATCTCTCGAAGCGCGAGTTCCTGCACGTGCTGGGGGCCGCCTCGGCGGCCGGGATGGGCCTGGGACGCTGGGCCTCGGCCGATGCGGCGACGGCGGCCGAGGGCCTGTACGAGGCGTCCCGGTTCGGCAACGTGTCCTTCCTGCACATGACGGACTGCCATGCGCAGCTGAATCCGATCCACTTCCGCGAGCCGAGCGTGAATCTCGGCGTCGGCGCGATGCAGGGACGCCTGCCGCACCTGGTGGGCGAGGAACTGCTGAAGGCCGCCAAGGTGCCGCCCGGCAGCGCACAGGCCCACGCGCTCACCTACCTCGACTTCGAGACTGCGGCGCGCCGCTACGGCAAGGTGGGCGGCTTCGCGCACCTGGCGACGCTGGTCAAGCGGCTCAAGGCGAGCCGGCCCGGCGCGCTGCTGCTCGATGGCGGCGACACCTGGCAGGGCTCCGCCACGGCGCTGTGGACGCAGGGCCAGGACATGGTCGATGCGGCCAAGCTGCTGGGCGTGGACGTGATGACGGGCCACTGGGAATTCACGCTCGGCATGGAGCGCGTCAAGCAGATCGTCGACCAGGAGTTCGCCGGCCGGATCGATTTCGTGGCCCAGAACGTCAAGACCACCGACTTCGGCGACCCGGTGTTCAAGCCCTACGTGCTGCGCGAGATCAACGGCGTGCCCTGCGCGATCATCGGCCAGGCCTTCCCCTACACGCCGATCGCCAACCCGCGCTACATGATGGCCGACTGGGAGTTCGGCATCCAGGACGCCAATCTGCAGAAGCAGGTGGACGAGGTGCGCGCCAAGGGCGCGCAGGTCGTGGTGGTGCTGAGCCACAACGGCATGGACGTAGACCTGAAGATGGCCAGCCGCGTCTCCGGCGTCGACGCCATCTTCGGCGGCCACACGCACGACGGCATGCCGGTGGCCACCGTGGTGGTGAACAAGGGCGGCCGCACCCTGGTCACCAACGCCGGCTCCAACGGCAAGTTCCTCGCCGTCATGGACTTCGACGTGAAGGCCGGCAAGGTGAGCGACTTCCGCTACCGCCTGCTGCCGGTGTTCGCCAACATGCTGCCGGCCGATGCGCCGATGGAGGCGCTGATCCGCCGCATCCGCGCGCCTTACGAGGCCAAGCTAGCGGAGCAGCTGGCCGTCACCGAAGGCACCCTGTACCGGCGCGGCAACTTCAACGGCTCGGGTGACCAGCTGCTGCTCGATGCGCTGATGGAGGTGCAGGGCGCGGAGATCGCCTTCTCGCCCGGCTTCCGCTGGGGCACCAGCCTGCTCGCCGGGCAGGAGATCACGCGCGAGTGGCTGATGGACATGACGGCCACCACCTATTCGCACGCGACCGTCAGCACCATGACGGGCGAGACCATCCGCACCGTCCTGGAGGACGTGGCCGACAACCTGTTCAACCCCGACCCGTACTACCAGCAGGGCGGCGACATGGTGCGCGTGGGCGGCCTGCAGTATGCGATCGAGCCGTCCGCGCCGGCGGGCAAACGCATCTCGGAGCTGCGCCTGAACGGCAAGCCGCTGGAAGCCTCGCGCAACTACAAGGTGGCGGGCTGGGCGCCGGTGGCCGAAGAGGCGGCGAAGGCCGGCAACCGACCGGTGTGGGAAGTGGTCGAGACCTGGCTGAAGGCGCGCGGCGGCAGGGTCGCGCCGCGCCAGGTGAACGTGCCGACGCTCAAGGGCGCACTGCCGAATGCGGGCTACGCCTCCGCCTGAGGCGCGGGGGCACAGCTCTAGAATGGCCGCATGACGGCAGCGGAGCTGTCCACCCTGACGCAGCAGGTCCTGTGGGCAGCCTTTTTTCTTTCGGCGGCATTCGGCGCGCTGGTGCAGGGCACGGGCTTCTGCACCATGGGCGCGGTGAGCGACGCGGTGGCGCTGGGCGACTGCACGCGGCTGCGCCAGTGGGCGCTGGCCGTGGCCGTGGCGATGCTCGGGTTCGCGCTGCTGGCCGGCGCCGGCATCGTCTCCCCGCGCCAGACGATCTACGCCTCGCGCAACTGGCTGTGGCTGTCGGCACTCGCCGGTGGTGCGGTGTTCGGCTTCGGCATGGTGCTGTCCTCGGGCTGCATCAGCAAGACGCTGGTGCGCGTGGGCGGCGGCAACCTCAAGGCACTGGTGGTGGTGCTGGTGGCCGCGGTCGCGGCCTTCGCCACGCTCAAGGGGCTCACCGCGGTCTGGCGGGTCAACACGGTGGACCGCTTCGCCCTCGACGTGGGCGCCAATGCGGACCTCGCGAGCCTGCTGGCGCGCGGCACCGGCCTCGCGCCCGCGCGGGCCTCGCTGCTGGCGGGCGGCGCGCTCGGGGCGGCGCTGCTCGCCTGGGCCCTGTCCGCGCGCGAGGCGCGGCGGCCGAGGGCGCTGCTCGCCGGCGCCGGTGTCGGCGCGCTGGTGCTGGCGATGTGGTGGGTCACAGGCCACCTCGGCCACCTGCCCGAGCACCCCGAGACGCTGGAGGAAAGCTGGCTGGCCACCAATTCGACGCGGGCCGAGGCCTTCAGCTTCGCGGCTCCGACCGCCTTCGCGCTCGACTGGCTGCTGTTCTTCAGCGATGCGGGCAAGCGCACCACGGTGGGCATCGTGTCGGTGGCCGGCGTGATCCTCGGTTCGGCGGCGATCGCGCTGGCGCGCGGCCGCTTCCGCTGGGAAGGCTTCGGCGGCACCGCGGACCTGGGCCATCACCTCGCCGGCGCGACGTTCATGGGCATCGGCGGCGTGACGGCCTTCGGCTGCAGCATCGGCCAGGGCATCTCGGGCCTGTCGACGCTCAGCCTCATGAGCCTGGTCGCCGCGCCGGCGATCGTCCTCGGCGCCGTGGCGGGCGTGAAGTACCAGATGTGGCGGCTGGAGCGAGCCTGATCAGCCTGTGTTGCGCAGGCCCGCCGCGATCCCGTTGATCGCGATGTGGATGCCGCGGCGTTCGCGCTCGTCGGCGCTGCCGGCGCGCCAGCGCCGCACCAGTTCCACCTGCAGGTGGTGCAGCGGGTCGATGTAGGGAAAGCGGTGCCGGATCGAGCGCGCCAGCGCGGGATTGCCGGCGAGGCGCTGCTTGTCGCCCGTGACCAGGACCAGCGCTTCCACCGTGCGCTGCCACTCCGCCTCGATGGCGCCGAAGATGCGCCGGCGCAGGCGCGCATCGGGCACCAGCTCCGCGTAGCGCGAGCCGAGCGCGAGATCGCTCTTGGCCAGCACCATGTCCATGTTGGACAGCAGCGCCTTGAAGAAGGGCCACTGCCGGTACATGCGCTGCAGCAGCGCAGCCTGCTGCTTGCGCTCGCTGGCGGCCAGGAAGTCGGCCACCGCGCTGCCGAAGCCGTACCAGCCGTTCAAGGTGAGCCGCGCCTGGCCCCAGCTGAAGCTCCAGGGAATGGCGCGCAGGTCCTCGATGCGCTGCGAGGCCTTGCGCGAAGCGGGGCGCGAGCCGATGTTCAGTTCGGCGATCTCGCGGATCGGGGTGGCGCTGAAGAAGTAGTCGACGAAGCCGGGTGTCTCGTACACCAGCGCCCGGTAGGCCTTCATGCTGGCCTGCGACAGCGTCTCGGCGGCCTGCAGGAAGGCCTTGGGTGCCGGCTTGGTCGGCTGCAGCAGCGTGGCTTCGAGCGTGGCCGCGACCAGGGTTTCCAGGTTGCGGCGGCCGATCTCCGGATTGGCGTACTTGGAGGCGATCACCTCGCCCTGTTCGGTGAGCCGGATCTGCCCGCGCACGGTGCCGGGCGGCTGCGCCAGGATCGCCTGGTAGCTCGGGCCGCCGCCGCGTCCCACCGTGCCGCCGCGGCCGTGGAACAGGCGCAGCTGGATGTGATGCGAATGCGCCAGCTCGTCGAACAGTTCCGCCAGCGCGATCTCGGCCCGGTACAGCTCCCAGTTGCTGGTGAAGATGCCGCCGTCCTTGTTGCTGTCGCTGTAGCCCAGCATGATGTCCTGCTCGGCGCCCGAGCGCTGCACCATCCCGGCGACGCCGGGCAGGGCGTAGAAGTCCCGCATGATGGGCGCCGCATTGCGCAGGTCCTCGATGGTCTCGAACAGCGGCACCACGATCAGGTCCGAGGTGGCCGCGTCGTCCGCGTCGCCGCCGGGCCGGCCCGAGGCGGCCGAGCCCCGGCCGGCAGCGCGGGCGAGGGGGTCCGTCAGTCTTCCGCGCAGCAGGCCGACCTCCTTTTGCAGCAGCATCGCCTCCAGCAGGTCGCTCACGGCCTCGGTGTGGCTGATGATGTAGTGGCGGATCGCCTGCGGCCCGAACTGCGCTCGCAGGCGCACGGCGGTCTCGAAGATCGCGAGCTCCTTGCGCGCCTGCTCGCTGTAGGCGTGCCCCAGCACGCGCAAGGGGCGGGCGTCCGACAGCAGCTGCAGCAGCACTTCGCGCTTGCCGGCTTCGTCCAGCCTGCGGTAGTCCGGCACGATGCGGGCCGCCGCCAGCAGTTCGGCCACGACCTCCTCGTGCTGCTCCGAGTTCTGCCGCAGGTCCACGGTGGCCAGGTGGAAACCGAACACTTCCACCGCGCGGATCAGCGGCTTCAGCCGCTGCTGCACGAGTGCCGAGGCATGGTGCGCCAGCAGCGATTCGCGCACGGTGCGCAGGTCGGCCAGGAACTCCTCGGTGCTCGCATAGGGGTTCTGCGCCGGCAGCACATGGCGCGCCGCGTCGCCGCCGGTCAATTCCTTCAGCGTGGCGGCCAGCCGCGCGTACATCCAGTTGATGGCGCGCCGGTACGGTTCGTCCATGCGGTGCTCGCCGTGGTCCGGCGAGCTGTCGGCCAGCGCCTGCATGGCCGGCGTGACCTGCACCAGCAGCGCCGACATGGAGAACTCGCCGCCGAGCCAGAACAGCTCGGTGAGGTAGTGGCGCAGCGCCACCTCGCCCTGGCGGCGCAGCGCGTAGACCAGCGTCTCCGCCGTGACGTTCGGGTTGCCGTCGCGGTCGCCGCCGATCCACTGGCCCATGCGCAGGAAGCTCGCCACCGGCTGCTGCAGCCCGATCTCCTGCTCCAGGTGCGCGTACAGCTTCGGGATCTCGCGCAGGAAGGTGGCCTCGTAGTAGCTCAGCGACGTCTCGATTTCGTCGGCGACCGTGAGCTTGGTGAAGCGCAGCAGGCGCGTCTGCCACAGCTGCAGCACGCGGGCGCGCATCTGCGCCTCGTTGGCCGCCAGCTCGCGCGGCGCCAGCGCGTCGCGAGGCAGGGCGCGGGCGCGGATCTCGTCACGCTCGGCCAGCAGGCGGGCCAGGTCGCGCTCGGCATCGAGCAGGCTCTTGCGCTGCACCTCGGTGGGATGCGCGGTGAGCACGGGCGAGAGGTAGCTGTGGGCCAGCGTCTGGGCGATGGCGCGCGGCTGGATGCCGGCCCAGCGCAGGCGTGCCAGCGCCACCTCGATGCTGCCTTCCTGGGTGTCGCCCGCGCGTTCGTGCACCTGGCGGCGGCGGATGTGGTGGCGGTCCTCGGCCAGGTTGGCGAGCAGGCTGAAATAGGTGAAGGCGCGGACCACCCGCACGGCCTCCGCGCCCGAGAGCGACTTCAGCAGCGACTTCAGCTCGCGGTCGGCGGCCTGGTCGTCATGGCGGCGGAAGGACACCGAGAGCTTGCGGATGCGCTCGACCAGATCGAAGGTCTCCACGCCCTCCTGCTCGCGGATCACGTCGCCCAGGATGCGGCCCAGCAGGCGGATGTCCTCGACCAGGGGGCGTTCGTTGTCCTTGGCGCGCCGGATGGCGGGCTGCTCGGTGGGCGGCATGGGCTCTTCTCGTCTTTGGGAACGCGGGGGATGCTAGCATCGACCTTCCCCCATCCAACACACGCAGGTTTACGAAGTGAGCCAGTTCACCATCGCCACGCGCGAAAGCCGGCTGGCCCTCTGGCAGGCCGAGCACGTCAAGGCCTTGCTGGAGCAGCGCGGCCACCAGGTTGCGCTGCTGGGCATGACGACCAAGGGCGACCAGATCCTCGACCGCTCGCTGTCCAAGGTGGGCGGCAAGGGCCTGTTCGTGAAGGAGCTGGAAGTGGCGCTGGAGGAGGGCAAGGCCGACCTCGCCGTGCACTCGCTGAAGGACGTGCCCATGGACCTGCCGGCCGGCTTCGAGCTGGCCTGCGTCATGGAGCGCGAGGATCCGCGCGACGCCTTCGTCTCCAACCAGTACGGGCAGCTGGCGGACCTGCCGCAGGGCGCGGTGGTGGGCACCTCGAGCCTGCGCCGCGTGGTGCTGCTGCGCGCGCTGCGGCCGGACCTGAAGATCGAGCCGCTGCGCGGCAACCTCGACACGCGCCTGCGCAAGCTCGATGACGGGCAGTACGACGCGATCGTGCTCGCCAGCGCGGGCCTCAAGCGCCTGGGGCTGGCCGCGCGCATCCGCTCCGTCTTCGAGACCGGCGACATGCTGCCCGCGGCCGGCCAGGGCGCGCTGGGCATCGAGACGCGCGCCGAGCGGCCCGACGTCGTTGCGGCGCTGGCGCCTTTCGCGCACCAGACCACCTGGCTGTGCGTGGCCGCCGAACGCGCGGTGAGCCGCGCCATGGGCGGCAGCTGCTCGATGCCGCTGGCGGCCCACGCGACGCTGGAAGGCGAATACCTGCAGCTGCGCGCCGCCTGGGGCGACCCCGAGCAGGCCGGCGCGCTGGTCACCGCGCGCGGCGCGGAGGTGGTGGCGGACCTCGCCGGCGCCGCGAAGCTGGGCGAGGAAGTCGCGGCGAAGCTGCGCGCGGGCGGCGCCCGCTAGCGCCATGCGCGTGGTGCTCACCCGGCCGCGGCAGGAGGCCGAACGCTGGGCCGCGCGCCTGCGCGAGTGCGGCCATGCGCCGCTGGTGCTGCCGCTGATGGCCATCGCGCCGCCGCCGGACCTGCAGCCGCTGCGCGCCGCCGCCGCCGATCTGGCGCGCTATCGCGCCGCCATGTTCGTGAGCGCCAACGCGGTGCAGGGCTTTCTGGCCGTGGCGGGCCGCTTCGAAGGGCCGCGCGCCTGGGCGCCCGGGATGGCCACGCGCGAAGCCCTGCGGGCGGCCGGCGTGGCCGCCGAACGCATCGACGCGCCGGCCCAGGACGCCGAACAGTTCGATTCCGAAAGCCTCTGGCAGCAGGTGCACGGGCAGCTGAAGGCCGGCGACCGGCTGCTGCTGGTGCGCGGCGGCGACAGCGAGGGCCGCAGCCAGGGCCGCGAGTGGCTGGCGCAGCAGCTCGCCGCCCGCGGTGTGGCCGTCGATACCGTGATGGCCTACATCCGCCAGCGGCCCTCCTGGAGCCAGGCCGAGCAGGCACTCGCCCGCGCCGCCGCCGCGGACGGATCGGTGTGGCTGTTCAGCAGCTCGGAGGCTGCCGCCCATCTTGCGGTCCTGCTGCCCGGCCAGTCCTGGGCCGCGGCGCGGGCGCTGGCGACGCACCCGCGCATCGCCCAGGCCGTGCGCGCGCTCGGCTTCGGCAGCGTGCGACAGACGCGTCCGGCCCTCGAGGACGTGATGGCGTCGATAGAATCGGTCGGATGAGTTCGCTGCCTCCCGCGCCCCCGCCCGAGCCGTCCGTGCTGCCGGCGCCGGCCCCGGTGGCGCCGCTGCCGCCGGCCGAATCGCGGGCCACGGGCTTGGCGCGCGCAACCCTGTTCGCGCTGACGCTGCTCGCGGCGGCCGCGCTGCTTTCCAGCGTGATGCTGTGGCAGCGCCTGTCCGCCATCCAGGAACAGCTCGCGCGCCAGAGCGCCGACAGCGGCGCCAACGCGATCGAGGCCCGCGCGCTGGCGCGCGGCGCGCAGGACGTGGCGCGCGACACCGCGGCGCGCCAGGCGGTGCTGGAAGCGCGCCTGTCCGAAGTGGCCTTGCAGCGCTCGCAGCTGGAGGACCTGATCCAGAGCCTCTCGCGCACGCGCGACGAGAACCTGGTGGTGGACGTGGAATCGGCGCTGCGCCTGGCGCAGCAGCAGACGCAGCTCACGGGCAGCGCCGAGCCCCTGCTCGCCGCCCTGCGCACGGCCGACCAGCGCCTGGCCCGCGCCGCGCAGCCGCGGCTGGCCCGCCTGCGCGCGGCGATCGCCCGCGACACCGAGCGCATCCGCTCGGCGGCCGTCACCGACGTGCCGGGCCTGCTGGCGCGCGTCGACGACATCGTGCGCCAGGTCGACGAGCTGCCGGTGGCGAACGCCGTGCCCGCGCGCTCGCTGGCCGAATCGCCGCGCCGCGGCGCCGCGCCGGCCGGCACGGCCTGGTGGCAGCATTGGCGCGACGTGGTGCTGGAGGAGGCGCGCGGCCTGGTGCGCGTGATCCGCATCGACCAGCCCGAGGCCATGCTGCTGGCGCCCGAGCAGGCCTTCTTCCTGCGCGAGAACCTCAAGCTCAAGCTGCTGAACGTGCGCCTGTCGCTGCTGGCGCGCCAGAACGATGCCGCGCGCGCCGACGTCGCCGCCGCCACCGCGGCCCTGCACAAGTACTTCGACCCGGCCTCGCGCCGCACGCAGTCGGTGGCCACCCAGCTGCAGCAGGTGCAGGCGCAGGTGCGCTCGGCGGAGCTGCCGCGGGTGGACGAGACGCTGGCCGCGCTTGCCACGGCCGCGGCGGGGAAGTAGATGCGCGCCGCCCTGTGGCTGCTGCTGCTGTTCGGCGTCGCCGTGGCGGGGGCGCTGTTCGCCGGCAACAACCAGGGCTCGGTGACGCTGTTCTGGCCGCCCTACCGCATCGACCTGTCGCTCAACCTGGTGGTGCTGCTGCTGGTGGCCGCCTTCTTCGTCGTGTACACCGCGAGCCGGGCGCTCGCGGCGCTGTTCGACCTGCCGCGGCAGGCGCTGCGCTGGCGCACGCAGCAGAAGGAGCGCGCGGTGCACGCCGCGCTGCTCGATTCGATCTCGCACCTGCTGGCTGGGCGCTACATCCGCGCGCGCAAGTCCGCCGAGGCGGTGCTGGAGCAGGAGACCTCGCTCACGGCGTCGGGCCAGAAGCCCGCCAACGCGGCGCAGCTGCGCGCCATCGCCCACGTGCTGGCGGCGGAATCCGCCCAGGCGCTGCAGGACCGCAGCGCGCGCGAGGAGCACCTGCAGCGCGCGCTGGAGCAGGCCTCGGCGCGCGACGCGCAGGAGACGCGCGATGGCGCGTTGATGCGCGCGGCGCGCTGGGCGCTGGAAGACCGCGACCCCGAAGCCGCGATGAAGCTGCTGCAGGGGCTGCCGCAGGGCGCGGCGCGGCGCACGCTGGCGCTGCGCACGCGGCTGCGCGCGTCGCGCCAGGCCGGCCAGCCGATCGAGGCCCTGGAGACGGCGCGGCTGCTGGCCAAGCACCATGCGTTCTCGGAAGTGGCGGCCGGCAGCATCCTGCGCGGGCTGGCGGCCGACCTGCTCAATGGCGCCTACGACATGGCGCAGCTGCAGCGCGCCTGGGCCTCGCTGGAGAATTCCGAGCGCCTGATGCCCGAGGTGGCGATCCACGCGGCGCAGCGCCTCATGGCGCTGCGCGGCGACGCGCGGCTGGCGCGCGAGTGGCTGCTGCCGGTGTGGGAGTCGCAGGGCGAGCTCGGGGACAACCTGCGCGTGAAGCTGGTGTGCGCGCTGGAGGAGGGGCTCGATTCCATCGACGGCGCCTGGCTGGCCCGCATCGAATCGGCGCAGAAGGCGCATCCGCGCGACGCCACCCTGCAGTACCTGGCGGGCATGGCCTGCATGAAGCGCCAGCTGTGGGGCAAGGCCCAGCAGCTGCTGACGCAGGCGGCGCTGGGGCTGCAGGATGCGGCGCTGCACCGCAATGCCTGGCGCGCGCTGGCGGCGCTGGCGGAGCGGCGCGAGGATGCGTCGGCGGCGGCGCAGGCCTGGAAGAAGGCGGCGGGGGACGCCTGAATCCCCGCAGGGGCACGTGGACCGTGCGGAATGGCACGCAGCGCGGTCCCCCATGTGAAGAAGCCCGGCTTGGCCGGGCTTCTTCACACTGAGCAGGCCACTCTGGAATCGCTTGAGCGATTTCAGAGTGAATCTTCAGAACGGCAACTGCAGATTGCGCAGGTCGCGCTTGGTCTCCACCAGCACCAGCGGACCCTCATCCGCCTGCGTCACCGGCGGCCGCTCGCGCGGCACGTGCACCGGCCCGGGTTCGGAGGCGATGGCGGCCTGCGCGGCGGCGATCTTGTCGGTGTCGGACAGGACCCATTGCAGGCCGGAGCCCTGCGCCACGGTCATCAGGTCCGCCACCGGCAGCTGGAAGGGCTGCACGCGCGGTACCGCGTGGGTGTGGACAGTCTCCGGCATGGCAGCGGCAGCCTGCGGCGCGCGCGCGGGACGACTCGCGTGGTGCTCCTCGGGCATCGGCGCGTGGCCGGCGAAGATTTCCGCTTCGGCCGGGGACACCTCGGCACCGGCGGCGACCATCGCCTCGTCAACCGGGCGCTCGCCGCGTTCGCCACGCTGGCGGTCGCGTCCGTAGCGGTCGCGGGAGCGCCGTTCGCGGCGTTCGCCGTTCTCCTCTTCGGGGCGGCGCTCGTCGAAGTGGGTGTGCGACTCGAGCACGGCGTTCGCCTGCGGCGGCTGCTGCGGCTCGGCCGATTCCGTCACGTCGCCGACCGAGCCGGCGGCGCCGGCCAGGGCGTCGGCCGGGGTGGCCTCGTCCGCGGCTTCGTGCGGGCTGCGCTCGCGGCGCTCGCCGCGTTCGCGTCGGCGGCCGTCGCCGCGTTCGCCGCGCGGGCCACGGTCCTGGCGCTCTTCGGAGGCGCCAGCCTCGGCCACGCCTTCCAGCGGCAGCTGGCCTTCCTCCGGGGTCCCACGGGCTTCCAGCAGATCGCGCTGCTCACGCTGTTCGCGCTCGGCTTCGCGGCGCTGGCGCGCCTCGAAGCGCTCGCGGCTTTCGCGCGGCTCGCGATCATCGCGCTGTTCGCGGCCTGCGGGCGCCTCGCGTTGCTCGCGCGGCTCGCGGCCTTCGCGGGCTTCCCGCGGTTCACGGCCTTCACGAGGTTCGCGGCCTTCACGAGGTTCGCGCGGCTCGCGGCCCTCGCGGGCTTCACGCGGCTCGCGGCCCTCGCGGGCTTCACGCGGCTCACGACCCTCGCGGGCTTCGCGCGGCTCACGACCCTCGCGCGCCTCACGCCCCTCACGGGCTTCGCGCGGCTCACGGCCTTCACGCGGCTCACGACCTTCACGACCTTCACGACCTTCACGACCTTCACGACCTTCACGACCTTCACGACCTTCGCCTGCCTCGCGCTGCTCGCGGCCCTGTCCGCGTTCACCGCGTTCACCGCGTTCACCGCGTTCACCGCGTTCGCCGCGCTCACCGCGTTCCCGGCGGCCTTCCTGCCCCCGGCCCTGCTGGCCCTCACCCCGCTGGCCATTGCCTTCGGCACCTTCGGCCAGCGCCCGATCGCGGCGCGGCTCGCCGTCGCGACGGCGGTCGCGGCCGCCGCGTTCGCCCCGGCCTTCACCGCGGCGGCGGTCGCCGCGTTCGCCGCGGCCTTCGCCCCGCTTCTCTTCCTTCTTCGCCTCGGGCGCGGCGGCAGCGGCGGCCGGCGCCGGTGCAGCGGCCGGGGTCAGGCCCAGCACGCTCTTGAACCAGGAGAAGAAGCCCGTCTCCGCCGGCGCCTGCGGCCGCGCCGGCGCAGCGGCGGCAGGAGCGGGTGCGGGTGCGGGGGCCGCCTTGGCCACGGGTTCCGGCGCGACCGGCTTGGCCACCGGCAGCGGCGCCGGCGCATCGGGCAGCACGCCCTTGATCACCGGCTCCTGCTTGTTGGTGCGCTCGTGCGAGCGGCGCGTCACCTGCGTGGCCTCGTCGAAATCCTCGGCCATGTGGTAGCTGGCCTTCAGGTTGTCCAGCCGCGGATCGTCGTGCTTCAGGCGCTCGAGCCGGTAGTTGGGCGTCTCCAGCGTCTTGTTGGGGATCATCAGCACGCTGATCTTCTGCTTCAGCTCGATCTTGGCGATCTCGGTGCGCTTCTCGTTCAACAGGAAGGAGGCGACTTCCACCGGCACCTGCACCTGCACGGCGGCGGTGCTGTCCTTCATCGACTCTTCCTGGATGATGCGCAGGATCTGCAGCGCCGAGCTTTCCGTGTCGCGGATGTGGCCGTGGCCGCCGCAACGCGGGCAGGGGATCGAGGCGCCTTCCGAAAGGGCCGGGCGCAGGCGCTGGCGGCTCATCTCCATCAGGCCGAACTTGCTGATCGAGCCGAACTGCACGCGGGCGCGGTCCTGCCGCAGGGCGTCGCGCAGGCGGTTTTCCACCTCGCGGCGGTTCTTCGACTCCTCCATGTCGATGAAGTCGATCACGATCAGGCCGCCCAGGTCGCGCAGGCGCATCTGGCGCGCCACCTCGTCGGCGGCTTCCAGGTTGGTGCGGGTGGCGGTTTCCTCGATGTCGCCGCCCTTGATGGCGCGGGCCGAGTTGACGTCGATGGAGACCAGCGCTTCCGTATGGTCGATGACGATCACGCCGCCGGAAGGCAGCTTCACCTCGCGGGCGTAGGCCGACTCGATCTGGTGCTCGATCTGGAAGCGCGAGAACAGGGGCGAGTCGTCCCGGTAGCGCTTCACCTTGTTCGCATGCTCGGGCATGACATGCGACATGAACTGGTGCGCCTGCTCGAAGATGTCGTCCGTGTCGATCAGCATGTCGCCGATATCCGCGTTGAAGTAGTCGCGGATCGCGCGGATCACCAGGCTCGATTCCTGGTAGATCAGGAAGGCGCCCTTGCCGCCCTTGGCGGCGCCCTCGATCGCGCCCCACAGCTTCAGCAGGTAATTCAGGTCCCACTGCAGCTCGGGCGCGCTGCGGCCGATGCCGGCCGTGCGGGCGATGATGGACATGCCGTTGGGATACTCCAACTGGTCCATGTTCTCCTTGAGCTCGGCCCGGTCGTCGCCCTCGATGCGGCGGCTGACACCACCGCCGCGCGGGTTGTTGGGCATCAGCACGACGTAGCGGCCCGCCAGCGAGATGAAGGTGGTGAGCGCCGCGCCCTTGTTGCCGCGCTCTTCCTTCTCGACCTGGACCAGCAGTTCCTGGCCTTCCTTGATCACCTCGTTGATGCGGGCCTGCGAGGGCGCGACGCCCGGCGCGAAGAACTGCTTGGAAATTTCCTTGAACGGCAGGAAGCCGTGGCGATCCTCGCCGTAATCCACGAAACAGGCTTCCAGCGACGGCTCCACGCGCGTCACCACGGCCTTGTAGATGTTGCCCTTGCGCTGCTCGCGCCCTTCGATCTCGATTTCGTAGTCGAGCAGCTTCTGCCCGTCGACGATGGCCAGCCGGCGTTCTTCGGCCTGGGTGGCATTGATCAGCATCCGCTTCATTAGCGTCACCTTTGTTCTTCGACACAACGCGCCCTGGCGGGCGCGAACTTCGATGCCGGGACGGACGCTTCGAAACGGAGGGAATGGCCGACGTGCGCAGGTGGAGCTGGCTAGCTCAGCAACCTACGCAAGGGCACAGGGATGGGGGCGAGGGGACGACGGCGCCGCACCGCAAAGGCTGCGGCGGGAATCGTGCCGGCAAGGGGCCACGGAACCTGCATGGCGGGCGCCGGCAGCAGCCAGCGCCAGAAAGCCAGGAGGAGCACCATCAGCACCGCGTCGTCTCGCTTTGATCCGCCCGCCAGCGCCTTGCTGGCGGACTTTGTATTCCGTTCAGTGTTTCGAAGAGCCGGACCGCGCCGGTTCCGGGCGTGCGCTGGAGAGGGGGCGAAGGCCCGAATCTGCGCTCGCCGGTGCCGGTGGCATCGACCTGCCAGTGCTGCGATGGTCAGGGGGTGGACTAAACTGCCAGCCAAATCAACCACTTACAGCATAACCCTGGTGAAACCGATTATAGGGGGCGGCTCGCCCCCTGCAAGCGCCGAGGTCCAATTTCTGACAGTCGGGGAGGAGTCGACCGGCCAGCGACTGGATAATTTCCTCATCCGCGTCCTCAAGGGGGTGCCCAAGACGCACGTCTACCGGATCATCCGCTCCGGCGAGGTGCGGGTGAACAAGGGCCGGGCCTCCGCGGACACCCGGGTGGCCATCGGCGACATCGTCCGGGTGCCGCCGGTGCGGCTGTCCGAGGCTGCCGCGGCCAAGGCCGACCGGCCGGCGCCGGCGCGCGAATTCCCCGTCCTGTTCGAGGACGAGCACCTGATGGCCATCGACAAGCCGGCCGGCGTGGCCGTGCACGGCGGCAGCGGCGTGAGCTTCGGCGTGATCGAGCAGCTGAGGCAGGCCCGGCCGGCGGCGAAATTCCTGGAACTGGTGCACCGGCTGGACCGCGAGACTTCCGGCATCCTGCTGGTGGCGAAGAAGCGCTCCGCGCTCACCAGGCTGCAGGACCAGTTCCGCGAGCGCGAGACCGGCAAGACCTACCTGGCCGTGGTGGCCGGCGCCTGGCCCGCCAACAAGAAGGTGATCGACCAGCCCCTGCACAAGTACCTGCAGGCCGACGGCGAGCGGCGCGTGCGGGTGGTGGCGAAGGACGACCCCGACGGCATGCGCTCGATCACGCTGGTCAAGGTCGCCGCGAAACTTCTTCTCCCGCCTGCGGGAGAAGGCAGGGGTGAGGGTGCCCGCGAAGCCACCCTGCTCGAAGTCACCATCAAGACCGGCCGCACCCACCAGATCCGCGTCCACCTCGCCTCCGCCGGCCACCCGATCCTGGGCGACGACAAGTACGGCGACTTCGAATCGAACAAGGCCCTGGTGCGCCAGGGCCTCCGGCGGATGTTCCTGCACGCGTGGCGGTTACAGTTCGATCACCCCGCCACCGGCGAGCGCATCACCCTGCAGGCGCCCCTGCCTGCGGACCTGCAGAAATTCACCGACCATGCCCGGACTCCGCCCCCGCCAGTACGACCTGATCGCCTTTGACTGGGATGGCACGCTGTTCGACTCCACCAAGATCATCGTCCGCTGCATCCAGCAGGCGGTGGCCGACGTGGGTGGCGCCATGCCCAGCGAACGCGATGCCGCCTACGTGATCGGCATGGCCCTGATGGACGCGCTGGCGCACGCCGCGCCCGACGTGCCGCGCGAGCGCTATGCGGCGCTGGGCGCGGCCTACCGCAAGCACTACCTCGCGCACCAGGACGACATCAGCCTGTTCGACGGCGTCCTGCCCATGCTGGCCGAATTGCGGCAGCGCCATCACTGGCTGGCGGTCGCCACCGGCAAGTCGCGCCGCGGGCTCGACGAGGCGCTGAAGACGGCGCAGCTGGCCGGCCTGTTCGACGGCTCGCGCACCGCCGACGAGACCGCCGGCAAGCCCGACCCGCGCATGCTGCTGGAGCTGATGCGCGAGTTCGGCGCCGAGCCCGAACGCACCCTCATGATCGGCGACACCACGCACGACCTGCAGATGGCGGTGAATGCCGGTTGCGCGAGCATCGGTGTGAGCTATGGGGCGCACGCGACCGATGGCTTCGAGGCGCTGGCGCCGCGGGCCGTGGTGCATTCGGTGCGCGAGCTGCACGAGTGGCTGCTGCACAACGCCTGATCCGGTGGACGACACGCCCATCCCCCTGTGCAACTCCGGCGAGCTCGCCGACGGCGGCCTCGCGGTGCCCTTCGACGTGGTCTGCGGCGGCCAGACCTGCCGCGCCTTCGCGATCCGCTGGAGGGGGCAGGTGCATGCCTACCTGAACCGCTGTTCGCACGTGGCGATGGAGCTGGACTGGCAGCCGAACCGGTTCTTCGACGACAGCGGCCAATGGCTGCTGTGCGCCACCCACGGCGCCGTCTACCGGCCCGACACCGGCGCCTGCGTGGGCGGCCCGTGCCGCGGACCGCTGGTGCGCATCCCCGTCACGGAAAAGGACGGCGTCGTGCACTGGCATACTGCCTTCAACCTGCAACCGGTTTCCTTCTGACATGGACAACGAACCCGAACTGCCGCCGGCGCCGCCGCCGCCCAACTCCGCCCCCGTGCGCGCGGAGGCCGCCCCGGGCTGGGAGCGGGGCACCATGGAGAAGCTGCTGTTCGCCACCCTGGAGGAGCAGAAGGCGCAGCGCCGCTGGCGTACCTTCGTGCGGCTGGCATGGCTTGCCTTCTTCATCTTCCTGATCTGGTCGCTCACCTACCGGGGCACGCCCGGGGCCGACAAGGCGCTGCCGCACACCGCGGTGATCGAGATCGACGGCGAGATCGGGCCCAAGAGCGAGGCCAGCGCGGAGTTCATCGTCGCCGCGGCCAAGGCCGCTTTCGAGGATGCCGGGGCGCAGGGCGTGGTGCTCCTGATCAACTCGCCCGGGGGCAGCCCGGTGCAGGCCGGCATCATCAACGACGAACTGCGGCGGCTGAAGGCGCGCTACAAGAAGCCGCTGTACGCGGTGGTGGAGGAGTCCTGCGCTTCCGCGGCCTACTACATCGCCGTCTCGGCCGACCGCATCTTCGTCGACAAGGCCAGCATGGTGGGCAGCATCGGCGTGCTGATGGAAGGTTTCGGCTTCGTCGGCCTGATGGACAAGCTCGGCGTCGAGCGGCGCCTGCTGACGGCGGGCGAGAACAAGGGCTTCCTCGATCCCTTCAGCCCGCAGACCGAGCGCCAGCGCGAGCACGCGCAACAGATGCTGAACCTGGTGCACCGCCAGTTCATCGAGGTCGTGCGCACGGGCCGCGGCAAGCGGCTGAAGGAAACGCCGGAGCTGTTCAGCGGCCTGTTCTGGACCGGCCAGCAGGCGATCGACCTGGGCCTGGCCGACCAGCTGGGCAACCTGGACTACGTTGCCCGCGAGGTGGTGAAGGCCGAGGAACTGGTGGACTACACGCGCCACGAGAACGTGGCCGAGAAGCTGGCCAAGCGCTTCGGCGCGGCGATCGGCGAAGGGGCGGTGAAGGCCCTGCGCACCGTGCCGGCGCTGCAGTAGCCGGTCGGGCGCATCGCCGCGGCTTCGGCGCTGCTCGCGCGAGGCCGGCCCGCATGCGCCTGCCCTCGATCAGGCTCCGATCGCGAACACCGTCGGCGTGTCGTTCTTCACCGGCGCGCTCCGCTGCTTCCACGCCGCCACCGGCGCACTCCCGCAGCTCGCCGTCGGCGAGGTCAATCCCATCCCCACCGCCACCCGCGTCTGCGGCTTCAAGACCTGCAGCAAGGCCTGCCACACCGCCTCGTTGCGGTACGGCGTCTCGATGAAGATCTGCGTCTGGCCCGTGCGCCAGGCCAGCGCCTCCAGCTCGCGCAGGCGCTGGGCGCGGGCGCCGGCCTCCTGCGGCAGATAGCCGACGAAGGCGAAGTTCTGGCCGTTGAGGCCGCTGGCGGCAAGCGTCAGCAAGAGCGACACCGGCCCGACCAGCGGCACCACCTCGATCCCGAGCTCGTGCGCGGCCCGCACCACCGAAGACCCCGGATCGGCCACCGCCGGCATGCCGGCTTCGCTGAGCAGCCCCATGTCCGCGCCTTCGAGCGCCGCCTGCAGCAGCGGCCTGGCGTCGAAGGAAGAAGCCTGGTGGTCGCCCTTCTTGTGCACCGCGCGCGGCAGCTCCGCGATGCGCTGCTGCTGCAGCGGCAAGGCCAGCGGCTGCACCTCGCCCACGCGCTTGAGCATGGCCCGCGCGCTCTTCGCGTTCTCGCAGATCCAGTGGGTCAGGCGCGCCGCGACGGCCAGCGTGCCGGCCGGCAGCACCTCGGCGATCGGCACCTCCGCCGCGCAGCCGAAGTCCAGCGGCGCCGGGACGAGATAGAGCCGCCCGCGCATCAGAACACGCGCAGTCCGGCCGCACGCAGCATGCGGCAGGTGCGGATCAGCGGCAGGCCCACCAGCGCCGTCGGATCGTCGCTGTCGATCGCATCGAGCAGCGCGATGCCCGCGCCTTCGCTGCGCGCGCTGCCGGCGCAGTCGTAAGGCTGTTCGGCGCGCAGGTAGGCCTCGATCTCGGCATCCTCCAGCGCGCGGAAGCGCACGCGCACCGGCGCCAGGTCATGCTGCGCGAAGCCGCTCTCCAGGCACATCACCGTGAGCGCGGTCTGGAAGACCACCGTGCGCCCGCTCATACGCCGCAACTGCGCGACGGCATTGGGGTGGTTGCCGGGCTTGCCGAGCGGCTCGCCGTCGAGATCCGCCACCTGGTCGGAGCCGATCACGATCGCGGCGGGATGCAGCCGGGCCACGGCTGCGGCCTTGGCAGCCGCCAGCCGGCGCGCCAGCCGTTCGGGGGTTTCGCCGGGCCGGGGCGACTCGTCCACGTGCGGCGGCTCCACCGCGAACGGCAGCCGCAGCCGCGCCAGCAGTTCGCGGCGGTAGACGGACGTGGATCCGAGCACCAGCGCACGGCCTTGTGGGACAGCAGGAGACAGGGACATGGCGCCGATTCTCTTACACTGAATTCATGGCCAAGGACTTCGACCCGCACCGCCTGGACGTGCTGCGCTTCGCCCAGGAGGGTGGCGTGATCGATTCGAGCGAGCATCTGCGCAGCTTCCGCCGGCTGGTGGCGGAGACGCCGCAGGACGCCGACATCGCGCGCAACGTGCGCTGGCGCGCCCGCGGCGAGTTGCTGAACCCGCAGCGCCACCAGCCCGAGGTGTGGGTGCACCTCGAAGCCGACGCCACCATGCCGCTGGTCTGCCAGCGCTGCCTCACGCCGGTGGACGTGCCGGTCCGGGTGCAGCGCGCGTTCCGCTTCGTGGCCGACGAGGCCACGGCCGCGGCCGAAGACGACGCGGCCGAGGAGGACCTGCTGGCCCTGAGCCGCAGCTTCGACCTGCTGGAACTGGTGGAGGACGAGCTCCTGATGGAGCTGCCGGTGGCCCCGCGCCACGACGTGTGCCCCGAGCCCGTGAAGATGTCCGTGGCGGATCCGGACTTCGACGCCGCCGCGGCGGAAAAGGAGAATCCGTTTGCCGTCCTCGGCCGCCTCAAACCCGGCAAGTAGCGCAGGCGCCATCTTGGGCTATAATCACAGGCTTCGCGTCAGAAGGCATCGGCTTATCCGGCCACGCCAGGCGCGCACCCGCCAACCTTGCAACCCGCTGCCGCCGCCTTGCACCGGCTGCGGCACAGAGATTCCAGGAGCCTGCCATGGCCGTCCAGCAAAACAAGAAGTCGCCGTCGAAGCGCGGCATGCACCGTTCGCACAACGCGCTGACGGTGCCGGGCATCGCGGTGGAGCCGACCACGGGCGAAACCCACCTGCGCCACCACATCAGCCCGACGGGCTTCTACCGTGGCCGCAAGGTGCTCAAGACCAAGAACGACGCCTGATCGCCGCATCCGGCAACAGGCCCGGTTTGCCGCGCGCAGGCCGGGCTTTTTTCTTGTGCGACCCGTTCCGTCCGAGGGCCTCCGCGAGGCCCTAAAGTTGAGGCCATGACGACCACCCTGGCAGTCGATTGCATGGGGGGCGACCACGGCCCCCGCGTCACGCTGGTCGCGTGCCGCCACTTCCTCGAAGCGCACCGCGATGCGCAGCTGCTGCTGGTGGGCGCACCCGCAGCCCTCGAGGCCCTGCACCATCCCCGCGCGCGCATCGTGCCCGCCACCGAAGTGGTGGCCATGGACGACGCCGTCGAAGTCGCCTTGCGCAGGAAGAAGGATTCGTCGATGCGGGTGGCGATCCAGCAGGTGAAGGACGGCCAGGCCCAGGCCGCCGTCTCCGCCGGCAACACCGGCGCCCTGATGGCGCTGGCGCGCTACCTGCTGAAGACCGTGGAAGGCATAGACCGGCCCGCCATCGCTTCCGGCCTGCCCAATGCGAAGGGGGGCGCCACCACCGTGCTGGACCTGGGCGCCAACGTCGACTGCACCGAGCAGCACCTGCTGCAGTTCGCCGTGCTCGGATCCGCGCTCGTGTCCGCCCTCACCGGCAACGAGAGTCCCTCCGTGGGCCTGCTGAACATCGGCGAAGAGGCGATCAAGGGCAGCGACATGATCAAGCGCGCCAGCGAGCTGCTGCGCGCCGCCGGCAGCGCCGGCGACCTCAATTTCCACGGCAACGTCGAAGGCAACGACATCTTCAAGGGCACGACCGACATCGTCGTGTGCGACGGCTTCGTCGGCAACGTGATGCTCAAGACCACCGAAGGCCTGGCCCACATGATCGGCGGCTTCCTGAAGCAGGAATTCGCGCGCACGCCCCTGAGCAAGCTGGCGGCAGTGGCCGCGTATCCCGTGCTGGCTGCCTTCAAAAAGCGCGTGGACTCGCGCCGCTACAACGGCGCGGCCCTGCTGGGCCTGCGCGGCCTGGTGTTCAAGAGCCACGGCTCGGCCGAGGAGTTCGCTTTCGAGCAGGCGCTGGTCCGCGCTTATGATGCGGCCCGGCACAACTTGCTGGACCGCGTGCAGGCCCGCATCGCCCACGCCCGGCCGCTGCTGGTCGGCGCCGAGGGCGAGGCGCAGCCGCAAGCAGTCACCACCTACTAGAAATGACCCGATATTCCCGGATTGCGGGGACCGGCAGCTACCTGCCCCCGAAGCGCGTCACCAACGCGGACCTGGCGGCGCAGCTCGCGCAGCGCGGCGTCGAGACTTCCGACCAATGGATCGTGGAGCGCACGGGTATTCGCGCGCGCCATTTCGCCGAACCCGATGTCCCGAGCAGCGAGCTGGGCGTGCAGGCCGCGCGCCAGGCGCTCGAGGCCGCCGGCCGCAAGCCCTCGGAGATCGACCTGATCATCGTCGCCACGTCCACGCCGGACATGGTGTTCCCCTCCACCGCGACCATCCTGCAGAACAAGCTGGGCATCGCGGGCTGCCCGGCGTTCGACGTGCAGGCCGTGTGCAGCGGCTTCATCTACGGGCTCACGGTGGCCGACGCCATGATCCGCACCGGCAGCGCCCGCTGCGCGCTGGTGATCGGCGCCGAGGTGTTCTCGCGCATCCTCGACTTCGAGGACCGCACGACCTGCGTGCTGTTCGGCGACGGCGCCGGCGCCGTGGTGCTGGAAGCCTCCGACACGCCCGGCATCCTGGCCACCGACCTGCATGCTGACGGCAAGCACGTGGAGATCCTGTGCGTGCCGGGCGGCGTCTCCGGCGGCAAGGTGCACGGCAACCCGCTGCTGCGCATGGACGGCCAGGCCGTGTTCAAGCTGGCCGTCGGCGTGCTGGAGGATGCGGCGCGCGCCACGCTGGCGAAGGCCGGCAAGACCGGCGCCGACGTCGACTGGCTGATCCCGCACCAGGCCAACATCCGCATCATGATGGGCACCGCGCGCAAGCTGAAGATGCCGCAGGACAAGGTGATCGTCACGGTGGACGAGCACGGCAACACCTCCGCCGCTTCGATCCCGCTGGCGCTCGACGTCGCGGTGCGCACCGGCAAGGTGAAGAAGGGCGACACCCTGCTGCTCGAAGGCGTGGGCGGCGGCTTCACCTGGGGCGCAGTCCTGCTGGACTTCTGAACTCACGACCACCCATGAAACCGTTCGCTTTCGTCTTTCCCGGCCAGGGTTCGCAGGCCGTCGGCATGCTCGATGCCTGGGGCGACCATCCCGCCGTCACGCAGACGCTCGCGGAAGCTTCCGATGCGCTCGGCGAGGACCTCGGCCGCCTGATCAAGGAGGGCCCGAAGGAGGCGCTGGGGCTGACCACCAACACCCAGCCGGTGATGCTGGTGGCGGGCATCGCGGCCTACCGTGCCTGGCTGGCCGAAGGCGGCGCCGAGCCCGCCGTCGTGGCGGGCCACTCGCTGGGCGAATACACGGCACTCGTCGCCGCGGGCGCGCTCGCGCTGGCCGACGCCGCGCCGCTGGTGCGCTTTCGCGCCCGGGCCATGCAGGAGGCGGTGCCGGTGGGCGCCGGCGGCATGGCGGCCATCCTGGGGCTCGATGCGCAGAAGGTGATCGAGGGCTGCGCCGAAGCGGTGCGAACCTTCGGCGCCAACACCGCGGAAGCGGTGGAGGCGGCCAACTTCAACGATCCCGCCCAGACCGTGATCGCCGGCAGCAAGGCCGCCGTCGACAAGGCCTGCGAAGTGCTCAAGGCCATGGGCGCCAAGCGCGCGCTGCCGCTGCCGGTGTCCGCGCCCTTCCATTCCAGCCTGATGAAGCCGGCCGCCGACAAGCTGCGCGAGCGCCTGGCGCAGGTGAGCCTGCAGCCGCCGCGCTTTCCCGTCATCAACAACATCGAGGTCGAGAGCGAAAGCGAGCCGCAGCGCATCCGCGCCGCCCTGTACGAGCAGGCCTTCGGCCCGGTGCGCTGGGTCGAGTGCGTGCGCGCGCTGCACGCGCGCGGCGCCGCCGTGATCCTCGAATGCGGTCCGGGCAAGGTGCTGGCCGGCCTGGTCAAGCGCATCGACGCCGGCATCCCCGCCGGCGCGGTCTACGATCCGGCCTCCCTCACCGAAGCCAAGGCGCTGCTGCAATGACGACCTCCAACACCCCGCAGGGCCAGGTGGCCCTGGTCACCGGCGCCTCGCGCGGCATCGGCCAGGCGATCGCGCAGGAACTCGCCGCGCGCGGCATGAAGGTGGTGGGCACCGCCACCACCGACGACGGCGCCGCCAAGATCACCGCAGCCCTGGCGCAGTACGCGGGCTGCAAGGGCGCCAGGCTGGACGTGAACGACGCCGCCGCCGCCGAAGCGCTGATCGACGCCATCGCCAAGGAGCACGGCGCGCTGCACGTGCTGGTGAACAACGCCGGCATCACGCGCGACACGCTGGCCATGCGCATGAAGGACGACGACTGGGACGCGGTGCTGGACACCAACCTCAAGGCGGTGTTCCGCATGAGCCGCGCCGTGATGCGCACGATGATGAAGCAGCGCTACGGCCGCATCGTCAGCATCACGAGCGTGGTCGGCGCCTCGGGCAATCCGGGCCAGGCCAACTACGCCGCCGCCAAGGCCGGCGTGGCGGGCATGACGCGCGCGCTGGCCCGCGAACTCGGCAGCCGCGGCATCACCGTCAACTGCGTGGCGCCCGGCTTCATCGAGACCGACATGACGGCGGCCCTGCCGGAAGACCAGCAGAAAGCGCTGCTGGGCCAGATCCCGCTGGGCCACCTGGGCAAGCCGGCCGACATCGCGCACGCGGTGGCCTGGCTCGCCTCGCCCCAGGCCGGCTACGTGACCGGGCAGGAAATCCACGTCAACGGCGGCATGTTCATGGCCTGAGCGGCCGCCGCCCCAGGGCTACCCCAGCCGGAAACTCCGCCCGGCTTAAAATCGCGGATTCAACTCAAACCCTTAGAGGGAACCCCAATGAGCGATATCGAAGCACGTGTCAAGAAAATCATCGCCGAGCAACTCGGCGTGGAAGAGTCCCAGGTCACCAACGAAAAGGCCTTCGTCGCCGACCTCGGCGCGGACTCTCTGGACACGGTGGAACTCGTGATGGCCCTCGAGGACGAGTTCGGCATCGAGATCCCGGACGAGGACGCCGAGAAGATCACGACGGTGCAGAACGCCATCGATTACGCCAACGCCCACCAGAAGGCCTGAGAGCAGTGATGCGTCGCCGCGTCGTCGTGACGGGACTGGGCTGCGTCAGCCCGGTCGGGAATACGGTCGCCGAATCATGGGCCAACCTGCTCGCGGGCAGGAGTGGCATCGACCTGGTCACGTCCTTCGATGCCAGCGCCCTGTCGGTGAGGTTCGCGGGCGAGGTCCGCAACTTCAACGTGGCGGACTACATGCCGGAAAAGGAAGCCCGGCACATGGACCGCTTCATCCACCTGGGCATGGCGGCTGCCGCGCAGGCAGTCCAGGATTCCGGCCTGCCCACCGGTGACCGGCTCGATCCCGAACTGGCCACCCGCATCGGCGTGAACATCGGCTCCGGCATCGGCGGGCTGCCGATGATCGAGGAGACGCACGCCGAGTACATGAACCGCGGCCCGCGCCGCATCTCGCCGTTCTTCGTGCCGGCCTCGATCATCAACATGATCTCGGGCCACGTGTCGATCAAGTACGGCTTCCAGGGCGCCAACCTCGCCGTGGTGACGGCCTGCACGACCGGCCTGCACGCCATCGGCCTGTCGGCCCGCCTGATCGAGGCGGGCGACGCCGACGTGATGGTCGCCGGCGGCGCCGAATCCACCGTCTCGCCGCTGGGCATCGGCGGTTTCGCCGCGGCCCGGGCGCTGTCCACCCGCAACGACGACCCGAAGACCGCGTCCCGCCCCTGGGACAGGGACCGCGACGGCTTCGTGCTGGGCGAGGGCAGCGGCGTGCTGGTGCTGGAGGAGTACGAGCACGCGAAGCAGCGCGGGGCGAAGATCTACGCGGAGGTGGTCGGCTTCGGCATGAGCGCCGACGCGTACCACATGACCGCGCCGAACGTGGACGGCCCGCGCCGCGCCATGACGGCGGCGCTGAAGAACGCCGGCATCAACCCGCAGCAGGTCGACTACCTCAATGCCCACGGCACCTCCACGCCGCTGGGCGACGTGAACGAGACCAACGCGATCAAGCTCACGCTGGGCGAGCACGCGAAGAAGGCGGTCGTCAACTCGACGAAGTCGATGACGGGCCACCTGCTGGGCGGCGCCGGCGGCATCGAGTCGGTGTTCACGGTGATGGCGATCCATGACCAGAAGAGCCCGCCCACGATCAACATCTTCAACCAGGATCCCGAGTGCGACCTGGACTACTGCGCCAACACGGCGCGGGACATGAAGATCGAAGTGGCGCTGAAGAACAACTTCGGCTTCGGCGGCACCAACGGCTCGCTGGTGTTCAAGCGCGTCTAGCGCGCCCTTGCAGCCATGCATGCGGCCCCATCGGTGACTTACCCGGTGGGGCGCAGCGCATTCGCGCTGGTCCTCGTCCTCGCGGCCGCGGCGGCCGGCCTGGCCGTGGCGCTGCTGTGGACCGTGCAATCCGACCGCCCCGGCTGGCGCCAGGCGCTCGCCTTCGCCGCCGCGCTGTCCTGCGGCGGCGCTGCCTGCGTGGCGTGGCGCCGCTCGCCCACCGGCGTGCTGCGCTGGGACGGCAGCGGCTGGACCTGGGAAGAGGGAGGAACAGGCGGCGAGGCCGGCCGCGGCCGCCCCGAAATCGCGCTGGACCTGCAGAATCGGATGCTGCTTCGCTGGCAGCCGGAAACGGGCCGCGCGCGCTGGCTGTGGCCGCAGCGCGCCGCCGATGCGGCGCACTGGGCCGCGCTGCGCCGTGCGGTATATTCGCGCGCCAGTGCCCCCGTGCCTGCTGCGGGCGAGCCGCCGACGGCCGAACAATGACCAAGACGCCTCCCGCCGCCCCTGCTCCCTCGTCCGGCGACACCGACCTGATGCTGGTGGAGCGCACGGTGGCGGGCGACCAGAAGGCCTACGAGCTCCTGGTCCTCAAATACCAGCGCCGCATCGAACGCTTGATCGGCCGCATGGTCCGCGACACCGACCTGGTCGAGGATATCGCCCAGGAGACCTTCATCCGCGCCTACCGGGCCCTCGCCCAGTTCCGCGGCGAGGCGCAGTTCTATACGTGGCTGTACCGGATCGCAGTCAACACCGCGAAAAAAGCCTTGGTCGACCTCAAGCGTGATCCGGTCGTGTCCGAGAGCGCCCTCAAAGGCGGCGATGATGATGAAGAAACTTCCGGCGTCGAGAACGAACTAACCAGCGCGGAAACGCCGGAAACGGTGCTCGCGGCCAAGGAAATCGCCAACACGGTCAACTCGGCCATGGAGGCGCTGCCCGACGAACTGCGCCAGGCGGTGACGCTGCGCGAGATCGAGGGCCTGAGCTACGAGGAGATCGCGGAAGTGATGAATTGCCCGATCGGAACGGTCCGATCCCGCATCTTCCGGGCCCGCGAGGCGATTTCGGCCAAGGTCAAGCCCCTGCTGGAAAACCAGTCGGGCAAGCGCTGGTGACTGGCGCTGGAACGGAAGCGATGGACAACGAGATGGACAACCAGGAACTCATATCGGCCCTGGCCGACGGCCAGCTGCAAGGCGAGGCCTTCGCCCGCGGCGTGCAGGCGGCGTCGGCCGATGCGCGTGCGCGCGAGACCTGGTGCGCCTACCACGTGGTGGGCGAGGTGCTGCGCACCGGGCGGGCCGCCGGCGGCAGCACGCCGGAGGCCTTCCTCGCCCGCCTGCGCGAGCAGCTGGAAGGCGAGGCGCCGGTCGCCGCGCCGGCGCTGCCGGCGGCGCCGCTGGCGCGCCACGCTGCGCAGCCCGCGGCCAACGACTGGATCTGGAAGATCGCCGCCGGCGTGGCCTCGGTGGCCGCCGTGGCGGCGGTGGGCTGGAACATGTGGAGCGCCGGCTCCATGCAGGCCGCGCAGCCGCAGCTCGCGGCGGCGCCGGCGGCGTCCGCGCCCGCGCTGGCAGAGGCGGCCGTCCCCGCCATGATCCGCGACCCGCGCCTCGACCAGCTGCTGGCCGCGCATCGCCAGCTGGCCGGCGCCTCCGTGCTGCAGACCCCCTCGGTCTTCCTGCGCAACGCCACCTTCGAGGCCCAGGGCCGCTGAGCGCCGGCAGGATGACGCCAGCCGTTCCCGCCCTTGCCCGCCGGCGCCTGGCGCGCGGCGCGCTGGCACTGGCCTCCGGTGCCTTCACGCTGCTGGCGATGCAGGCCCTGGCCGCCTCCGGCGTGCCCGATCCGCGGCCGGCCGCGGGCAGCGGCGAGCGCAGCGTCACCGAGTGGCTCTCGCGCATGCAGGATGCATCGCTCAAGCGCAGCTACGTGGGCACTTTCGTCGTCTCCTCCAGCAACGGCTCGATGGCCAGCGCCCGCATCTGGCACGCCTGCGACGGCCAGCGCCAGGTGGAGCGGATCGATTCCCTCTCCGGCGAGCGGCGCACCACCTTCCGCCGCGACGACGAAGTCCTGACCTTCCTGCCGGAAAGCAGGACGGTGCGCAGCGAGCGCCGCGAGGCGCTGGGCCTGTTCCCCGAGATGGTGAAGCCGGACGACGGCGCCATCCCCGACTTCTACACCGCGCGGCGCGTGGGCAGCGACCGCGTCGCCGGCTTCGACGCCGACATCGTGCAGGTGCTGGCCAAGGACGGCCTGCGCTTCGGCTACCGGATCTGGAGCGAGAAGAAGAGCGGCCTGGTGGTGAAGCTGCAGACGCTCGGCGAAGGCGGCCGCGTGCTGGAGCAGGCGGCGTTTTCCGAACTGCAGCTCGATGCGCCCGTGCGCATGGACCGGCTCGCGCACATGATGACGGTGCCCGAGGGCTGGCGGGTGGAGAAGACCGACGCCCTCAAGACCACCGCCGCGGCCGAAGGCTGGGGGCTGCGCCAGCCCGTGGCCGGCTTCAAGTCCATGAGCTTCTACAAGCGGCGGGCCGAAGGCGTGCTGCAGTGGATCTTCTCCGACGGCCTCGCCTCGGTGTCGATCTTCGTCGAGGACTTCGACCACCAGCGCCACCTGCGCGAAGGCGTGTTCGCCAGCGGCGCGACCCACACCCTCACGAAGAGGGTGGAGGACTCGTGGGTCACCGTCGTCGGCGAAGTGCCGACGGCGACACTGCGCGCCTTCTCGCTCGGCCTTGAGCGGCGCAAGTAGGCCTTTCTTTCCGCCCGCCCGCCGTTCGGCGGTGTAACCCGAGCGTAAAGTGCACATGCGTCTTTGGCTGACGCGGAAACTTTTCGCGCCGGCGTATTCTCAGCTATTAGTCATTCATGGCCCTTCTGGAGAGGTCCCCCTATGTTGCGCACAGACTGGAAGAACAACCTGCGCGGCTGCGGACTGGCGATGGCCCTGGCCTTCGCCGGCGTGGCTGCATTCACCCCCGCGATGCCGGTGCTGGCGCAGTCGGCTCCGCAACCGCGCACCGGCTTGCCCGACTTCACCGAACTGGTGGACCAGGTGGGGCCGGCGGTCGTGAACATCCGCACCCTGGAGCGCGCGCGCTCGGGCGCCGCCGCCAACGGGCAGATGGACGAGGAGATGCAGGAGTTCTTCCGCCGCTTCTTCGGCGTTCCCATGCCCAACGTGCCGCGCGGCCAGCGGCCCAACCCGCGGGGCGACCGCGGTGAGCGCGGCGGCGGTGGCGGTGGCGGTGGCGGTGACGAGGAGCAGCCGCGCGGCGTCGGCTCCGGCTTCATCCTCACGCAGGACGGCTACGTGATGACCAATGCCCACGTGGTGGAGGGCGCCGACGAGGTGATCGTCACGCTGCCGGACAAGCGCGAGTTCAAGGCCAAGATCATCGGCTCCGACAAGCGCACCGACGTCGCCGTGGTGAAGATCGACGCCAGCGGCCTGCCTGCCGTGCGCGTGGGCGACCCGAACAAGCTCAAGGTCGGCGAGTGGGTGATGGCGATCGGCTCGCCCTTCGGCCTGGAGAACACCGTGACGGCCGGCATCGTCAGCGCCAAGGGCCGCGACACCGGCGACTACCTGCCCTTCATCCAGACCGACGTGGCGATCAATCCCGGCAACTCCGGCGGCCCGCTGATCAACCTGCGCGGCGAGGTGGTGGGCATCAACAGCCAGATCTACTCGCGCTCGGGCGGCTTCATGGGCATCTCGTTCGCCATTCCGATCGACGAGGCCAGCCGCGTCGCCGAGCAGCTGCGCGTCTCGGGCAAGGTGCAGCGCGGCCGCATCGGCGTGCAGATCGACCAGGTCACGCGCGACGTGGCCGAATCGATCGGCCTGGGCCGCCCGCAGGGCGCGCTGGTGCGCAGCGTCGAGAGCGGCTCGCCGGCCGACAAGGCGGGCATCGAGGCCGGCGACATCATCACCAAGTTCAACGGCGGCCCGATCGAGCGTGCCTCCGACCTGCCGCGCATGGTGGGCAACACCAAGCCGGGCAGCAAGGTGCCGCTGACGGTGTTCCGCCGCGGCGGCTCGCGCGACCTGCAGATCACGGTGGCCGAGTTCGAGCAGGAGGCCACGGCGCGCGCCGGCGGCGCCAAGCCGTCTGCCCCCGAGATGAAGCCGCAGGTCTCGCCCGCGCAGCAGCAGATCGGCATCGTGGTCAGCGAGCTCACCGCGGCGCAGAAGAAGGAGGCGAAGGTCAAGGGCGGCGTGCGCGTGGAGTCCGTGGCCGAGGGCCAGGCGATGCGCGCCGGCGTGCGCGAGGGCGACGTGATCACCGCCATCGGCAACACCGAGATCAACTCCGTGAAGGATTTCGAGGCCGCGATCGCCAAGTCGGACAAGAGCAAGCCGATCCCGCTGCTGCTGCGGCGCGGCGAGCTGGCCAGCTACCTGGTGATCCGCCCGGCGCGCGGCTGATCCCGCGGACCGCACGCGCCAGGCAAGCAAAGCCCCAACTCCCGCTCGGGATTGGGGCTTTTTTCTAGCCGGGTGGCCCAAAAAAGACAGCAGCCCGAGCGCGGCAAACCGGCGCCTCAACCCGACTTGGAGTTTGCGCGCGCTAACTTTCCGGAATCGCTAAGAACCGGATTCGGTAGAATCGATGCCGACCAGCGCCCAATGGGTCATATCGGACCGCGGCACCACCACCATGCGGGATGGCCGGCAGTGTTTCACAGCCGATCCACAGCCAGCCCACATGTTGTCCTCCAGAAAGCTTTCCAGAATTGTTGAAAAGCTGTGAACAACATTCCAGTTGCAACCCTGCAACGGCCCAGTTCGGGAGACCTGCCGGCTGTACGCCCGGCCCGTTTTGCCTACAATGAAGTCCCAACTATCGCAGTTGCCATAGATTGTTGGTTCAGGGCGCGTCACCTTCATGACGCGCCCTTTTTTCTTGTGCGCGCCCTTGCGAATCAAACACTTGTACGTTCCCCTTGATGAACCACATCAGAAACTTCTCGATCATCGCGCACATCGATCATGGCAAATCGACGCTCGCTGACCGCCTCATCCAGCGTTGCGGCGGCCTCTCCGATCGCGAGATGGAAGAGCAGGTGCTCGACTCGATGGACCTCGAGAAGGAGCGTGGGATAACCATCAAGGCGCAGACCGCTGCGCTCTCGTACAAGGCGCGCGATGGCAAGGTCTACAACCTGAACCTGATCGACACGCCGGGCCACGTCGACTTCTCGTACGAGGTCAGTCGCTCGCTTTCCGCATGCGAAGGCGCGCTGCTGGTGGTGGATGCGAGCCAGGGCGTCGAAGCGCAGACGGTGGCCAACTGCTACACCGCGCTCGATCTCGGCGTGGAGGTGGTGCCGGTCCTGAACAAGATGGATCTGCCGCAGGCCGACCCCGAGCGCGCCAAGGAGGAAGTCGAGGACGTGATCGGCATCGACGCGAGCAACGCGATCCCGTGCTCCGCCAAGACCGGCATGGGCATCGACGAGATCCTCGAAGCGATCGTCGCCCGCATTCCCGCCCCGCGCGGCAACCCCGAGGCGCCCACGCGCGCGATGATCATCGACAGCTGGTTCGACAGCTACGTCGGCGTGGTGATGCTGGTGCGCGTGGTCGACGGCCGCATCGCCCGCGGCGACCGCATCAAGCTGATGGCCAGCGATGCGCAGTACGACACCGACCAGCTCGGGGTCTTCACCCCCAGCGACGTGTCGCGCGACGCGCTGGAGGCGGGCGAGGTGGGTTACGTGATCGCCGGCATCAAGGAGCTGAAGGCCGCCCGCGTGGGCGACACCATCACCCGCGTGCGCGCCGGCCAGTCCAACGTGGCGCCGGCGGCCGAGCCGCTGCCCGGCTTCAAGGAAATCCAGCCGCAGGTCTTCGCGGGCCTGTACCCGGTGGAGGCGAACCAGTACGACTCCCTGCGCGACAGCCTGGAGAAGCTCAAGCTCAACGACGCTTCGCTGCACTACGAACCGGAGGTGAGCCAGGCCCTGGGCTTCGGCTTCCGCTGCGGCTTCCTGGGCCTGCTGCACATGGACATCGTGCAGGAGCGCCTGGAGCGCGAGTTCGACCAGGACCTGATCACCACCGCGCCGAGCGTGGTCTACCAGGTGGTCAAGGGCGACGGCGAGGTGATCATGGTCGAGAATCCGGCCAAGATGCCGGAGCAGGGCAAGCTCCAGGAGATCCGCGAGCCGATCGTGACCGTGCACCTGTACATGCCGCAGGAGTACGTGGGCCCGGTGATGACGCTGGCCAACCAGAAGCGCGGCGTGCAGATCAACATGGCCTACCATGGCCGCCAGGTGATGCTGACGTACGAGCTGCCGCTGGGCGAGATCGTGCTGGACTTCTTCGACAAGCTGAAGTCCGTCAGCCGCGGCTATGCCTCGATGGACTACGAGTTCAAGGAATACCGGCCCTCCGACGTGGTGAAGGTCGACATCCTGCTCAACGGCGACAAGGTGGACGCGCTGTCGATCATCGTGCACCGCACCCAGGCGCAGTACCGGGGGCGGGCGGTGGTTGCCAAGATGCGCGAGATCATCAGCCGGCAGATGTTCGACGTGGCCATCCAGGCGGCCATCGGCGCCAACGTGATCGCCCGCGAGACGGTCAAGGCGCTGCGCAAGAACGTGCTGGCAAAATGCTACGGTGGCGATATCACCCGCAAGCGCAAACTGCTGGAAAAACAGAAGGCCGGCAAGAAGCGCATGAAGCAGATCGGCTCCGTGGAGGTGCCGCAGGAAGCGTTCCTGGCCATCCTCCAGGTCGAAGAATAAAGATCAAGAAACGATGATGCCTTTCCTGACGGCCGCGGTCCTCGCGGCCTTCGTCGGCTATGCCGGCGCGTGGTACTTCGAGATGGTCGAAGGCAATTTCGCGCTCCTGCTGTTCCTGGCGACCTTTGTCACCGGGATCTACTGGGTCGCGGAGCGCCTCTGGTACCTGCCGCGGCGCCGTCGCGCCGCCACCGAACTGGAGGCGCAGGCCCGCGAGCGCAACGACCGCCTGAGCTCGCAGGGCATTGCCCCCGTCGATCCCGAGCTCGCCGAGGCCAGGCAGAAGATCCTGGCGCAGCCCTGGTGGCTGGACTGGACCGCCGGCCTGTTCCCGGTGATCCTGGCCGTCTTCGTGCTGCGCTCCTTCCTGTTCGAGCCGTTCAAGATCCCCTCCGGCTCGATGATCCCGACGCTGCTGGTGGGCGACCTCATCCTGGTCAACAAGTTCACCTACGGCCTGCGCCTGCCGGTGATCAACACCAAGCTCACCGAAGGCACGCCGCCCAAGCGCGGCGACGTGATGGTGTTCCGCTATCCCCCGAAGCCCACGCTGGACTACATCAAGCGGGTGGTGGGCGTGCCGGGCGACGAGGTCGCCTACCTGAACAAGCGGCTCACCATCAACGGCCAGCCCGTGCCCACCACCAAGGTGCAGGACTACTTCGACCCCGACGCGATGCGCTACTTCCGCCAGTTCGAGGAGCGGCTCGGGGCCAAGACGCACCGGCTGCTGAACGACGACGAGCGCCCCGCCTTCGTGGCCGGCGTCGACGACTTCCCCTACAAGGAGAACTGCCGCTACAGCGTCGAAGGCGTGGTGTGCAAGGTGCCGCAGGGGCACTACTTCATGATGGGGGACAATCGGGATAATTCGCTCGACTCGCGCTACTGGGGGTTCGTGCCGGACCGGAACATCGTCGGCAAGGCGTTCCTGATCTGGATGAACTTCGGCAACCTGTCGCGGGTCGGCTCGTTCGAATAAGAGGCAATGAGGCAGAGGGGTTCCATGGCAGGCAAGTCGCGGCAGCGCGGTATTTCCCTGGTCACGCTGATCTTCTTCCTGGCGGTCATCGGCGCCGTCGGTGCGGTCGGGATGCGGGCCTTTCCGTCGATCCTGGAATACCAGGCGGCGCTGAAGGCGATCAACCGCGCCAAGGACGAAGGCACGGTCGCCGGCGTGCGCAACGCATTCGACCGCGCCGCCCAGGTCGACAACATCACCTCGATCACCGGCAGGGACCTGGAAGTCACGAAGGACGGCGACAGGGTCCTCGTCTCCTTCGCGTACGAGAAGGAGTTCCACCTGTTCGGCCCGGCGTGGCTGACCCTCAAGTACGAGGGCAGCTCGCGGCCCGGCCGCTAGCGCGAAAGGCCGTGTCCGACCCGCTCGCAGCCCTGCAGCAGCGGCTGCAATACCGCTTCCAGGATCCGCGGCTGCTGGCACGCGCGCTCACCCACCGCAGCTTCTCCGCCGAGCACAACGAGCGGCTGGAGTTCCTGGGCGACTCGGTGCTGAACCTCGCCGTCGCCGCCCTGCTGTACCAGCGCCTGCAGGACCTGCCGGAAGGCGATCTCTCGCGCGTGCGCGCCAACCTGGTCAAGCAGGACACGCTGCACCGGCTGGCCGTGGGCCTGGGTCTGCCGGGAATGATCCGGCTGGGCGAAGGCGAGGCGCGTTCGGGCGGGCACAAGAGGCCTTCCATCCTCGCCGACGCGCTGGAGGCGCTGATCGGGGCCGTGCACCTGGACACAGGCTATGCCGCGGCCGAGGCGCTGGTGCACCGGCTCTTTGCCGGCGTGGAGATCAACCCCGGCATGTCGGCGGCTGCCAAGGACCCCAAGACCGAGCTGCAGGAAGCGCTGCAGGGGCGCAGGATGAAGCTGCCCGTGTACCGGGTGGTGGGCACTTTGGGCGCCGCGCACAAGCAGACCTTCGAGGTCGAATGCGAGGCGTCGGAGCTCGGCCTGGTGGAGCGGGGCATAGGCGGCTCGCGCCGGGCCGCGGAACAGGCAGCCGCCCAGGCGATGCTGATCGTGCTGAAATCAAGGAAATGACCCAGAGCCCCCATCCCGACCTTCCCCCGCGAGGGGAAGGAGAAACTCCGCCCGAGGCGCAGGCGGCCGCCGGCCAGCGCTGCGGCCTGGTGGCCATCGTGGGCAAGCCCAATGTGGGCAAGTCCACGCTGCTGAACGCGCTGGTCGGCCAGAAGATCAGCATCACCTCGCGCAAGGCGCAGACCACGCGCCACCGCATCACGGGTGTGCGCACGGCGGGCGACACGCAGTTCGTGTTCGTCGACACGCCCGGCTTCCAGACCCGGCACAGCTCCGCCCTGAACCGGTCCCTCAATCGCGCCGTGACCGGCGTGGTGGGCGATGTCGACGTGGTGCTGTTCGTGGTGGAGGCCGGCAACTTCACGCTCGCCGATGCCAAGGTGCTGGCCCTGCTGAAGCCCGGCATCCCGGCGATCCTGGTGGCCAACAAGCTGGACCTGGTGCATCGCCGCGGCGAGCTGGCGCCCTGGCTGCGCGACATGCAGGAGCGCCACCCCTTCGCCGAATTCATGCCGGTCTCGGCCAAGAACCCCAAGGACATGGAGCGGCTGCTGGAGGTGTGCGGCAAGTACCTGCCCGCGCAGGCCTGGTGGTACGAGGAGGACGAGCTCACCGACAAGAGCGAGCGCTTCATGGCCGGCGAAATGATCCGCGAGAAGCTGTTCCGCCTCACCGGCGAGGAGCTGCCCTACACGTCCACCGTCGTCGTCGAGAAATTCGAGGAAGAGCCGAGCCCGAAATTCAAGCGCATGGTGCGGATCGCGGCCACGCTGGTGGTCGAGCGCGAAAGCCACAAGGCGATGGTGATCGGCGAAGGCGGCGAGAAGCTCAAGCGCATCGGCACCGAGGCCCGCCAGGAGCTGGAGAAGCTGTTCGACGCCAAGGTGTTCCTGCAGCTGTTCGTCAAGGTTCGTTCAGGCTGGGCGGATGACGAGGCCCGGGTTCGCAGTTTCGGCTACGAGTAGCCGAAACAGGGGCTGGAGGCTGGAGACTGGGGAAACAGCCATGCGCCGACCCGGTGTTCACCCCAGCCCCTAGCCTCCAGCCTCCAGCCCCTCCCCCATGCGCCGCGTCGCCAACGAGCCCGCCTACGTCCTCCATCGCTACGACTGGAGCGAATCCAGCCTGATCCTGGAGCTGCTCACGCGCGCCTTCGGCCGCATCGCGGTGGTTGCCAAGGGGGCGAAGAAGCCCAGTTCCAATTTCCGGCCGGTGCTGCTGCCGCTGCAGCCCCTGCACGTCGCCTTCGGCGGCGAAGGCGAGATCCGCACGCTCAAGGCGGCCGAGTGGCAGGGCGGGCAGGTCATGCCCACCGGCGAGGCGCTGCTGTCCGGCTATTACCTCAACGAGCTGCTGCTGCGGCTGCTGGCCCGCGACGATCCCCATCCGGCGCTGTTCGACTTCTATGGCGCCACGGTGCGCGTGCTGGCGGGCGAGCAGCCGCAACTGCTGCAGCCGGCGCTGCGGGCCTTCGAGCTGCTGCTGCTGCGCGAGATCGGCCTGCTGCCTTCGCTGGACCTGCAGACCGCGACGCTGGCATCGCTCGAGCCCGCGCAGCGCTACGCCCTGCATGCCGAAGGCGGCCTGCTGGAGGCGCAGGGGGAGGACACGCGCGCCAGCCTGGCGGGCGCGCAGTGGCACGCGCTGCAGCGCGCGCTGGACGATCCGGCGCCCTTCGAGGCCACCCTGCGCGCCGCGGCGGAGATGGGCGAGCTCAAGCCGCAGCTGCGCGCGCTGCTGCACTACCATTGCGGCGTTTCGACGCTGCGCACGCGGCAACTGATGATGGACCTGCAGTCCCTATGAGCCGCCGGGCCGCTCCCAAGGCGAATGCCGCAGCGCGGAGCGCGGAGGCTTTCCTATGACCCAAGAACGGACCGCGCTGTCGGTCAACCTCAACAAGGTCGCCCTGGTGCGCAACACGCGCCACCTGGGCATCCCCAGCGTCACGCGGGCGGCCACGCTGTGCCTGCAGGCCGGCGCCCACGGCATCACCGTGCATCCGCGGCCCGACGAGCGCCACATCCGCGCCGGCGACGTGCGCGAACTCGCCGCCCTGCTGAAGTCCTGGCCCGGGGCGGAATTCAACATCGAGGGCAACCCCTTCCACAACCTGATGGACTTCGTGCGCGAAGTGCGGCCGCAGCAGTGCACCTTCGTTCCCGATGCCGAGGGCCAGTTCACCAGCGACCACGGCTGGGACCTGCGCAAGGACGGCGAGCGGGTGAAGCCCTTGATCGCCGAGGCGAAGGCGCTGGGCGTGCGGGTGAGCCTGTTCATGGATGCGGACGCGCGCGCCATCCCGCTGGCCAAGGCGGTCGGCGCCGACCGCGTCGAGCTCTATACCGAGCCCTACGCGGCGGCCTGGGGCACGCCGCAGCACGCCGAGCAGCTGCGCCGCTTTGCCGGCGCCGCGCAGGCGGCCCATGCGGTGGGCCTGGGCGTCAACGCCGGCCACGACCTCAATCGCGACAACCTGCCGGACTTCCTGCAGGCCGTGCCGGGCGTGCTGGAGGTCTCGATCGGCCACGCGCTGATCGCCGACGCGCTGGAGCTGGGCTACGCGGCCACCGTGCGGGCGTACCTGGCTGCGATGGCGCACGGCAGCCGGATGCACGGGCAGTGATCTACGGCATCGGCACCGACATCTGCGACGTGCGGCGCATCCGCGCCTCGCTCGAACGGCACGGCGAGCGCTTCGCCCGCAAGATCCTGGCCGACGGCGAGTTCGCCACCTGGCAGGCGCGCAGCGCGCGCTGGCCCGAGCGCGGCGTGCGTTTCCTCGCCACCCGCTTCTCGGCCAAGGAGGCGTTCAGCAAGGCCGTGGGCCTGGGCATGCGCATGCCCATGACCTGGCGCGCCTGCGAGGTCGGCAAGCTCGCCAGCGGCAAGCCGGTGATCGTGCTGCACGGCCCGCTGAAAGCCTGGTGCGAGGCGCGCGGGCTGCAGGCGCAGGTGAGCGTGACCGACGAGACGGACTATGCCGCGAGCTTCGTGGTGATCGAAAAGAAAGAACGCAACCATGACTGAACATGCCCCGGTGATCCTGGACGTGGCCGGCCTCGCCCTGAGCGAGGACGACCGGCGCCGCCTCGCGCATCCGCTGGTGGGCGGCATGATCCTGTTCGCCCGCAACTGGGAAAGCCGCGAGCAGCTCGCCGCCCTGTGCGCGCAGATCAAGGAGGTGCGCGAGGACCTGCTGGTCTGCGTGGACCACGAGGGCGGGCGCGTCCAGCGCTTCCGCAGCGGCGGCTTCACCCACCTGCCGCCGATGCGGCGCTTCGGCGAGCTGTGGCTGCGGGACGGGCGCGGCCGCGAAGGCACCGGCGCGATGCGCGCGCTGGAGGCCGCCACGGCGGCCGGCTACGTGCTCGGCGCCGAGCTGCGCGCCTGCGGCGTCGACTTCAGCTTCACGCCGGTGCTGGACCTCGATCACGGCGAGAGCTCGGTGATCGGCGACCGCGCCTTCCACCGCGACCCGCGGGTGGCCACGCTGCTGGCCAAAAGCCTCATGCACGGCTTGCTGCAGGCGGGCATGGCGAACTGCGGCAAGCATTTCCCCGGGCACGGCTTCGTGCCGGCCGATTCGCACCTGGAGGTCCCGGTGGACCCGCGCAGCCTCAAGGCGATCCTCGCGGAGGACGCGATCCCCTACGAGTGGCTGGGCACCACGCTCACCAGCGTGATGCCGGCGCACGTGATCTATCCCAAGGTGGATTCGCTGCCGGCCGGCTTCTCGCCGCGCTGGCTGGGCGAGATCCTGCGCGGCAAGCTGCATTTCCAGGGCGCGATCTTCAGCGACGACCTGAGCATGGCGGGCGCCCGCAAGATCGAAGGCCGCGACGTCACCTTCACCGAAGCGGCCGTGGCGGCGCTGGCCGCCGGCTGCGACATGGTGCTGCTGTGCAACGAGTCGGTGCACAGCGAGGGTGGCGCCTCGATCGACGAGATGCTCGATGGGCTGGCAAAGGCGCAGCAGCGCGGCGAGTGGCGCGCCAACGAGGTCAGCGAGCAGCGGCGGCTGGCCCTGCTGCCTTGCGGCCCTTCCGTGTCCTGGGATGCGCTGATGACCGAGCCGCGCTACATGCGCGCCCTGCAACTGCTGCCCTGAGGCATCCATGGCCCATGAATTCAAGGTCGGCGACCACGTGCGCTGGAATTCGGAGGCGGGCCACGTGACGGGCCGCATCGTGAAGGTCCATACCCGCGACGTGGACTACAAGGGGCACATCCACCGCTGCAGCCCGGAGAGTCCACAGTACGAAATCAAGAGCGACAAGACCGATCACATCGCCCTGCACCGGGGCGCGGTCCTGCACAAGATCGATGGATGAAAGACAAGTCATGACACAACGGATCGATTACAGGAAGGCGTCGCCCGGCGCCTTCCAGGCGATGCTCGGGTTGGAAAGCCACGCCCGGCAAAGCGGACTGGAGCACTCGCTGCTCGAGCTGGTGAAGACGCGCGTCTCGCAGATCAACGGCTGTGCCTACTGCCTGGACATGCATACCAAGGACGCGCGGGCCGCCGGCGAGACCGAGCAGCGGCTGCATCTGCTCGCGGCCTGGCGGGAGGCGCCGTTCTACTCCGAGCGCGAGCGCGCTGCGCTCGCCTGGGCCGAGGCGCTCACGCTGCTGGCGGGCCACGAGGTGTCCGACGAGCTCTATGCCCAGGTGCGGAGCCAGTTCGACGAAAAGGCGCTGGTCGACCTCACGCTCGCCATCATCGCGATCAACGGCTGGAACCGCCTTGCCGTTCCGTTCCGCTCGGAGGTGGGCAGCTACCAGCCAGCCGCGCGAGCGGGCTGAGCGCCGGCGCGGCGTCGCCGCAGCCGCAGTCGCAGCAGTCGTCGCAGCATCCCGCCGCAGCCGCAGTCGCAGTCGAACCGGAGGAACCCAGCCATGGACGATGCCATGTATCCCCAATCAGGCGCACTGGCCGAGCGCAAGCGCCGTGAGCTCGCGCCGCAGCCGCTGGAAGCCTTCAGGGCCTTCAGCGCCGCCGTCTTCGCCGACGGCGCGCTGCCGGGCAAGACCAAGCAGCTGATCGCGGTGGCGGTGGCGCACGTCACGCAGTGCCCTTATTGCATTCGCGGCCACACGAAAGCGGCCTTGAAGGCGGGCGCCACCGAGCAGGAGATCATGGAAGCCATCTGGGTGGCGGCCGAGATGCGCGCCGGCGGCGCCTATGCGCACTCGGCCCTGGCCATCGACGTCATGCAGCACCACCAGCACGACGCCGCCGCGGCCGGCGGCTGATAGCAGCCGGGTCGGCAGATCCGCGGCCGGCGCTCAGGTCCCTGCCAGCGCGTCGCTCAGTTTCCGGGCCTCGGCCCGCAGCAATTCGGCCACCTCCTGGCGCCGGGGCGCAGCGAGCCGGTTCTTCAGCGCCACGACGCTCAGTGCCGCGTAGGAGGTCCCCAGGCGCGTCGGTATCGCGACGCCGATGCCGGTCACCTCCGGGATCAGTTCGCCGTCGTTGAGGGCATACCCGATCTCCCGCGCCCGCCCCACCATCCGCCGCAGCAGAGGCTCCGACAGCGAGCCGTACCGGCCAAGACGCCCCCGGTTCCGGGCGATCAGGTCCTCCAGCTCGCCGTCCGACAAGGCCGCGAGCAGGGCGACACCTGCGACGGTGCTGCCGAGGGGACGGCGCTCGCCCACCATCTGGGTGAGCACCTTCACCGGGTAGCTGCCTTCCTTGCGCTCGATCACCACGCTGTCTGGGCCGCTGCGCGTCGTGAGGAACACCGTGTCCTGGGTCTGCCGGCTCAGGCGGCCGAGCACGGGCGCGCACAACTCGCGCAGGTTGAAGTTGCAGTTGGCAGCCAGCCCCAGCTCGTAGGCGAGCTGCCCGAGGAAGTATTCCCGCCGCGGACCCCGCTGCATCGCCAGGCCGTGCTCGCACAGGGAGCTCAGGATGCGGTGCGTCGTGGGCACGGTCAGGCCGCTCTCACGGGCGGCTTGCGCCAGGGTCAGGCCGGCGGAGTTGTGCGTCGCGATGTGTTTGAGCAGGCGCACGGCGCGATCGATGCTCTGGGTACCGGCGACGCCGCGGATCGGAGTTTCCATCATGTGGAGCAGTGTTGACCGGAGTTTAGCGCGGCGCATAGAGTGGCTTCTCGCACGGGCCAGCGACTACTCCACATCGTGGAAGCACGGCCTCCGAATCCGCGTCCCGGCGACGCTTCCCATTCACCGACAGGTCCAGGAGAACCTCCCAGATGGCACAGAAACTCAATCAAGCCCACTTCGATGTCGTGGTCCTCGGCGGCGGCGCCTCGGGCGTCGCGGCCGCGGCGGCCGCGGCGAAGAACGGGCGCAAGACCCTGATCGTCGAGTCCGGAACGATGCTCGGGGGCGAGCTCCTGAGCGGCATGTCGCTCGACGGGGTGCTGAACGCGCGCGGCGAATATGTCGTCGGGGGCATCTCCGACGAACTGCTCGCCGAGTGCCGCGACATGGACGGCTTCATCGGCCCCGTGCACGACCAGCGGCTGATCTGCTATGTCTGCGTGGACCCGGAGATCATGAAGATCGCGGTGATGCGCGTGATGGAGCGCCACGGCGTCACCACCTGGCTGCAGACGTTCGCGGAGGACGTGGTTGCCGGCGATGGCGTGGTGACCGGCCTGGTGGTCGTGAACAAGAGCGGCCGCACGCTGGTGACGGCCGATCACTTCATCGACTGCTCCGGCGACGGCGACATCGCCGTGCGCGCCGGCGCGCCCTACGAGCTGAGCGACGCTTCCGGCGAGCTGCAGCCGATCTCGCTGATGTTCCGAATGAGCAACGTCGACACGCCGGCCCTGCTGCGCTTCGCGCAGAAGAACGTGGCGTCGCTCGCCGTCGGCGAAAGCGAGTACATCCGCGGCAACCGGACGGACCAGCAGCTGGTGGACCTGCTGGTCGAGCAGGGGCAGCCTTCCGTGTTCTTCAAGAGCGAAGGCCCTTTCCTGGGCGACGCGATCCGTCGCGGCGACCTCGCTCCCACGGCCCTGATCATGATCCAGCCGACCTCGAAGGCGCGCCGCGAAGTCTGCGTGAACGCGACCCGCGTGGGCGGCAACATCGACGGCACCGACACCGCCGCCGTCAGCGCCACCGTCGCCACGCTGATGGAGCAGGTCTGGAAGACATCCGGTTTCCTGAAGAAGCACCTGCCCGGGTTCGAGAAGGCCGCCTTCTCGGGACTCGCGCCGCGCGTCGGAGTGCGGGAGACGCGCCGGATCATGGGCGACTACGTCCTGACGAAGGACGACGTGGTGAGCGGCCGCAAGTTCCCTGACAGCTGCATCGCGAAGGGCGCGCAGCACGTGGACATCCACCAGTCCGGCACCACCCAGATCCGCATTCCGATCGCCAACGGCGGCTCCTACGACATTCCGTTCGGGTGCCTGCTGCCGGTGGGCCTGAGCAACGTGATCGTCGCCGGCCGCTGTCTTTCCGCGACGCGCGAGGGCATGGGCACGGCGCGCACGATGGGGCCCTGCATGGCCATGGGCGAGGCGGCCGGCACGGCCGCGGCCATGTGCCAGGAGCGCGGTCACGGCTCGACGCGCGAGCTGTCGGTGCGCGACCTGCAGAACAGGCTGAAGGAAAACGGCGCCGTGATCGACGGCGTGTACTAGGCGCGCGGGGCCCGGAGGGGCCCTCGCGCTTTGCTTGCAGGAAGTGAGAAGGAGAGAGACATGCAATTTTGGAAGTCACTCGGGTTCTTGGCCCTCGCGCTGGGACTCGCCGCCGGCGCCCGCGCCGACGCGTTTCCCGCCAAACCGATGAAGATCATCGTCCCGTTCGCTCCCGGCGGCTCGACCGACGTGATGGCGCGCATGATGGCCGACGGCCTGACCCGGCGCATGAAGCAGCAGGTGGTCGTCGACAACAAGACCGGCGCGGGGGGGAACATCGGCGCCGATGCGGTCGCCAAGTCGCCGGCCGACGGATACACGCTGGTGATGGGGTCGATCGGAACGCACGCGACCAACAGCCTGATCTACCCGCAGATGCCCTACGACACGCTCAAGGACTTCGAGCCGGTGACGCAGGTCGCCGCCGTGACCCTGGTGCTCGTCACGCATCCCTCGCTGCCGGTGAAGTCCGTCAAGGAGCTGGTCGAACTGCTGCACAAGGAACCCGGCCGGTACGACTACGCATCCGGCGGCGTCGGCGCGTCGCAGCACCTCGCAGGCGAGCTGTTCAAGTACATGACCCACACGAAGATGACGCATGTGCCTTACAAGGGCAGCGCCGGCGCGCTCAGCGACCTGCTCAGCGGACGCGTGCCGATCATGTTCGCCGACCTGCCGCTGGTGCTGGCCCACATCCAGAGCGGCACCCTGCGTGCGCTCGCGGTCGGCGACAAGCAGCGCAGCGCGGCGCTGCCCGACGTGCCGACGGTGGCCGAAGCCGGGGTGCCGGGCTACGCAGCCAACGCCTGGTACGGCCTGTTCGCGCCGGCCAGGACGCCCGAGGCTGTGGTCGACAAGCTGCAGACGCAGATTGCGGCGATCCTGCAGGAACCCGCGGTGCGCAAGCGCATGACGGAACTGGGTGCCACGCCCGTCGGCGGCAAGCCTTCCGAGTTTCGCGCCTTCCAGGCTGCGGAGATCAAGCGCTGGAAAGAGGTGGTGGACAGCGCGCAGATCCGGATGGAATGACCCGCGCGCAAGACGGGAAGCGCCAGGCGCGCATCCTGGCGCTCCTGTGCGCGGCCGGCTTCGCCACCATGGCGTCCCTGCGCGCGTGCGACGGATTGCTGGAGGCGCTGGCGCGCGAATTCGGCGCCAGCACGGGCCAGGCGGGGCAGACCGTCTCCAGCTTCGCTGCGGCATACGGCATCGCGCTGCTGCTGTATGGCCCGGCGGGCGACCGCTACGGCAAGTTCCGGGTGGTCTGCGGCGCCACGATGGCCAGCACGATCGCAAGCCTCGCCTGCGCGCTGGCGCCCTCCCTCGGCTGGCTCGTCGCCTTTCGCGCCCTGGCGGGCGTCGCTGCCGCCGGGGTGACGCCGCTCGCGATGGCCTGGGTGGGCGACCATGTCCCGTACGCACGCCGCCAGGAAGTGCTCGCGCGCCTGATCGGGGCCACGATCCTCGGCATGATCGCCGGTCAGTCGATCGGCGCGACCCTGGCCGACACGCTCGGGTGGCGCAGTGCGTTCCTGGGCCTGGCGCTGGTCTTTGCCGCCTGCGGCGCCCTGATGTGGCAGGCGATGCGCGGCGACGCGCAGCCGGTGGGCACGGTGCCGGCGGGCATGACCGCACGGCGATCCGCGCTCCTGGTCTGGCGCGAGCCCTGGGCGCGGCGCGTCCTGTGCTTTTCGTTCCTGGAGGGCGTGTTCGTCTTCGCGGGGCTCGCTTTCCTGCCCGCCTTCCTGCACCAGCGCTTCGGCCTGCCGATGCGCTGGGCCGGCGCCGTGCTGGTCGCCTACGGCGCCGGCGGGCTGTTCTATAGCCGCCATGCCGGCGCGCTGGTGCGGCGCTTCGGCGAGACCGGCCTCGCGCGCATCGGCGGCGCCTTGCTGGGCATCTATTTTGCGGGGCTGGCGCTGCTGCCCGGCTGGGGCTGGGCGGTGCCCGCTTGCGCCGCCGGCGGCTGCGGCTTCTACATGCTGCACAACACGCTGCAGACCCACGCGACCCAGATGGCGCCCCGGGTGCGCGGCACGGCCGTCACCCTGTTCTCGGCCGCGCTATTTCTCGGGCACTCGCTGGGCGTGGGCCTCGCGGCGCGGGTGGTGGACGCTTCATCCGCCGTGCCGGTGTTTGCCGTTTCGGCGCTCGCCTTGCCGGTGATCGCCCTGGTCTTTGCTTCCCAGGCGCGGGCGGCGCGCACCCGGATGGCGACACCGCTGCCATAGCCGCGAACGCTGGGGTTCGCGTAGCGCTCACCCCAGCTTCGAGCTCACCCGGCTACGAGCCTCACGCCAGCCGACGAGGCGCTCGGTCAGGGCCGGAGCGCCGCGTACGACAAGCCCGAGGCCACGCCGCCGAACAGGTCGCCTTCGATGACGGGAGTGCCCGCGAAGCGCTGCTCCAGCAGCGTCCGGAACGGTCGCAGCGCCGACGAGCCGCCGGTGAGATACACGGCATCCACGCCCTTGCGGCCTGCGCCGCGCACGCACTCCGCCGCGCAATCCACCACCTGTTCCAGCAGGCCCTCGAGGTGGCTGCCCATCTCCGCGGCAGAAAGCGACGCGCCCAGCCCGGGTTCGACCGCCGCGAGCTCGATCCCCGCCGGCCTGTCTTGCACCGAAACCGCGATCTTCGCGGCCTCCACGGCGCTGGCGATGCGATGCCCCAGCCGCTGCTCCAGCACGGTCATGAGCCGCTCGTGCAGCCGCGGCTCGGCGTAGTTGCTGCGCAGCTCGCGTGCCTCACGGATCGCCTTCGGCGTTCCCATGCGGTGGATCAGGTGCCAGCTCGCCAGGTTGAAGAACACCGCGCTGGGCACCTCGCGGCCGCTCGGCCCCAGGTGGCGGAAACCGAGCAGGGGCATCACCTGCTGCAGGTTCAGTTGCCGGTCGTAATCGGTGCCGCCGATGTGCACGCCGGTCGTGGCGAGGATGTCGCTGGCGCGGTCGCGCCGCCGGATGCGCTGCGGCCCGAGCCGCACGACCGTGAAGTCGGAGGTGCCGCCGCCGATGTCCACGACCAGCACCACGGCCTCCGTATCGAGCCGGCGCTCGTAATCCAGCGCGGCGGCGATCGGTTCCAGCGCGAAGGCGATGTCGGTGAAGCCCGCGGCGGCCGCGGCTTCGCGCAAGGCTTCCTGCGCGCGCGCATCGCGCTGCGGATCGTCGTCGACGAAGTGCACCGGCCGGCCGATCACCGCCCGCCGGGGCTCGGCGCCGGTGTGGCGGGCGGCGCGCGTGCGCAGCTCGCGCAGGAACAGCGTGATGATCGCGCGGAAGCTCATGGCGCCGGTGCCCACCGCCGTCTCCTCTTCCAGCAGCGTGCTTCCCAGCAGGCTCTTGAGCGAGCGCAGCAGGCGGCCTTCGACGCCGGCGAGATACAGCTGCATCGCTTCGCGGCCGAAATGCGTGCGGTGGTCCTCGACGTCGAAGAACACCGCCGTCGGCATGGCCGTGGCGTCGCCTTCCAGCGGCACCAGGCGGGCGAGGCCGTCGGCGCCGAGGTAGGAGACGGCGGAATTGGAGGTGCCGAAGTCGATGCCGAGGGCCGGCCCGGCGCCCGCGCGCATCAGCCCTCGCGCCGCAGGGCCGGGAACAGGATCACGTCGCGGATGCTGGGGCTGTCCGTCAGCAGCATCATCAGCCGGTCGATGCCCACCCCGCAGCCGCCCGCCGGCGGCATGCCGTATTCCAGCGCGCGCACGAAGTCGTGGTCGAAGTACATGGCCTCCTCGTCGCCGGCGTCCTTGGCGCTCACCTGCGCCATGAAGCGCGCGGCCTGGTCCTCGGCGTCATTGAGCTCCGAGAAGCCGTTGGCCATCTCGCGGCCGGTGATGTACAGCTCGAAGCGCTCGGTGACCTCGGGCCGCTCGTCGTTGGCGCGCGCCAGGGGCGAGATCTCGGTCGGGTGTTCCATGATGAAGGTCGGCTGCCACAGCTGCTCCTCCACCTTCTCCTCGAAATAGAGCACCTGCAGCGAGGCGAGCGAGCGGCCCGAGAGGCGGTTCTTCTCCTCCGAGAGGCCCAGCTTGCGCAGCTGCTGGATGAGCCAGTCGCGGTTGCCGACGTTCTCGCCCGCCTCGGTGTGCTTCACGATCGCCTCGGGAATCGTGAGCCGCGCGAAGGGCTGCGCGAGATCCACTTCGCGGCCGCTGTAGGGCAGCTGCAGCGTGCCCACGGCCTTCATCGCGGCATCGCGCACCAGCGCCTCGGTGAAGTCCATGAGGTCCTGGTAGTTCCAGTAGGCCGCATAGAACTCCATCATCGTGAACTCGGGGTTGTGGCGCACCGAGATGCCTTCGTTGC